>JAABUO010000362.1_pt1 | contig 95399 bp, 73 predicted proteins | sample 5559291 | NCBI WGS metagenome assembly JAABUO01 (sample SAMN10711878, study PRJNA513372) | rock metagenome | isolation source: Antarctica rocks | place: Antarctica: Victoria Land, Finger Mt sud
AGCTTGCTTTTTTATAAGAATTTATAAGTCTCCCAAGTCTAAATTAGGTTATGCTGTTCAGCCAGTCTTTATTATTACACAGCACTCTCGTGATAGAGTTCTTATGGAAAGTATAGCAAAGTTTTTTAACGTAAATTAAAGAGAAACAAAAGATAAAAAGAGTTTACAAAATAAGTATTATAAAAGCAATAATACTAATGCGCAATTTTGATATTATCGAGAGACTAGCAACGCAAAAAAATATACAAGAAATAAGATGTTTTAAGAAAATAAATATTTTTCGAATAAATAACAAGAGTAGCAAAACAATATTAAAATCGAACAATTTTTAAATTAAAGAAATGTTAACAACAACAATTATATATCGAAAGCGCGCAAAAGTAATAATATATAATATTAGAATCAAAAGTATATCAAAAAATATAAAGAAAAAGAGAGCAAAAATAATAATAAAATTATGCAAAATAATATATTAGAATCTAAAGATTAAAGAGATAGTCTAACTTATAAGAGAGAGTAACAAGAAAAAATACGTCTCGATTGTAATATAAATAGATTTCGCAAAAACAACAAATAGATTGATATAATTAAGCGTAATTTACAAATTAAATATAAAGATTGCAAAATATTATAACAAAGAATACAAAACAAAATAATATATAAAATATTAAAAGTATGAATATTTTATATATAAATACAAGAATAAATAGCGATATATATATTGCGTGCAAAACTCTTGTTTTAATTAATACTTTTATTAAGAGAATGTCTTTAAGTAAAAATATCATACTTGCAAGAAAGCTTACAAGATATTCGTTTTTAAATGCTCTAAAAGACAAAGAAAGAAAATAAAAATTAAGAAAACAACAAAAACAAAGTCTCTATATTATATTGTTAAGACAATAGAAATAAACAAAGTGACAATTTTAATTTCTATAATTTTGAGAAGTACAATCTTGTTTGTTTAGATTACAAATAAAGAAACAAAGCAAAAGATAATAGAAGCAACAATAAGTTGTTCGATATAAATAAATCGTATACAAAGCACTCTTATAATAACAAAAAAAAGCGTTATTTAATAATTGATTAAGAAAAAACGCTTCAATAAGTTAATAAAAAGTTAGTTTACTTTAATAGAGCAAATTGATAACAAAGTAGTGTTATTGCTATTATAAAGTATACTTTTTATGCAAGAGATAAAGAATTTAATATGTATAAAAGCAAACATAAAAAAGAAATTGTAATAAAAATATAAAATAAGTTTCGAATATTATAATACAATATTTATAAGTTAAGAAGCAAAATAATAATAGCGTTGCTTTAGAAAGAGAAAATAAGAAAATACAATATACTAGTAATATAAGAATTGTAACAATATTACGCAAAAGCAAGAATATATAACTCGAGACACGTAAGCTTTACGCTTGTAGATAATAACGAACATATATACTTTTATATTAACAAACATATTAACAACAATAGTTAACACAATATATAGTATTTCGACAACATAAAAACAATAACAATATAATTACGTCTCGAAAACAATATTATTGAACAAAATCTTGTTAACGTTTATAACATTTACAACTTATTTCTCGATAATTATAACAATATAATTAATAGATACAATCTTAACGCAATAGAACAAACACTACGCATGCAAAATAAGAGCATTATAATAAGAGACTTTAATTTGCATTATTTCTTATAAGCGAGTCTCTTATATTTTAGACAATATTTATTATTTGACGACTTGCTAGACATAACTTGCTTTGTCGATGTTACGTTGACGCTTTTGCGCAATATTATAACAAGAAATTATTAAGAAACACAAATTACAACTTATTTGTTATTTGTTACAAGAAAGATAACAAATCGATTAATATATTGCAATATAAATAAGAGAATAAAAAGTTTGACGAATTATTTGTTAATTAAAATAATATTAGATCTTAGAATACAAACAAAGTTTATATATTGTTTTAGACAAAATTAAAAAGTTATAGATATATAGAAATTTAACAATGTATTAAAGAAACTATTACTCGAATTATTATTAGACGCTACAATAGAACAAGATAGCATTAACAAATATGCAATTGCGCTATTAAGAATTTTGAAAAAGACTATCGAAAACTCTATTTCGTAAACAAGATTGCACAAAAGAGTTAAATTTAAATAGACGTAAAAATATACTAACGTAATTAAGAAAATCAAAAGATTGCAACGTCAATATCGTACTTCTTGTAACTAAAAAACGTACGTTCGAGTCTACAATAGAAAAGACAAGATTCTTAAGAGATATAAGAGAAACGAATTTTGCAATTAGATATAGATTTCGAAGAGCATTGAAAAGAGTTTATTCGAAATAGCAAAATAAATTAGAAATGCAATAACAAACATATTTATTAAGCTTACAATTTTACTACTAAGAATAAGTATAAAAGTAACAACAATTGTAAAAGACAAAATTAAAACAATATTTTAAAGTTACTTTTCTCTTTTACTTACAATCTTAATCGACAATATAGAGAAATTCTCTTATTTATTTTTAATAGAGAACGACAAGATTGTGTCAAAGCGTAAAATAATAAGAGCAACATATAAAACAACTTTAAACAAGATATTCAAAATTAATAAGATAATTATTTAAATACTAAGACAACTAATTTACGTTATCTTAAAACAAATAAGATTTTTGTTTAACAGATATATTAAGAAAGAAATGCAATTGTTTTATTTCAAAAAGACAATTACAATAATATTGTAAAAATAAAATAAAAAGATTATTTAGAATTGTTGTCTTTTAGATCTATAACACTACTTAATACGCTAAATAAGATGCTAGAATCAATTATATTGAAGCGTCTTCGCTACGTTGTAAAAGCATATAATATTCTATTTAATATACAAATAGAAGTTAAAAGATAGCGCTTAATTAATATAATGCTACAATTAATTATTAAAAAAATTCATACAATATAGAGTAATTAAAAGAAAAGAGTAGCTTCTTTACTAAGTTTAGATATATCTAATACATTCGACAATATATCGTATATTAAACTACTTTATAATATAAAAAATAGAAGAGTCTTAACTTATTTGCTCAATTAAATAAGGAATTTTCTAAAAAAACAACGTATTATATTAATTATCAAGAATTACACAATAAAGAAGCAAGAAGCAAACATTAATATATTGCAAATTTTATTTTTATTTTCGATTTTATACTTGTTTTACAACGCAAATCTCTTAAAATAATACAATAATATTAGATTGCGAGTTAGTGTTACAAGCTTTGTAAACAACGTTAATATACTAATATATAAAGAGTCAATTAAACGCAATTGCAAAATACTAACTTAAATATACAATAAATGCGAGCAATAAATACGCACTTATAATTTCAAATTCGCAAAAAAGAAGCATAAACTAATTTACTTCTTACGCACTTTAAAGAGATTCGACATAAGTATCGATATAATATTAACAAGATACAAGATAATTATTAATTCGATATTAAAGTACTAGAAGTTTAACTTAATTCGAAACTTAAATAAAAAGCTTATTTGCGATAAGTAAAGACAAAGCTAGTTATTAAATATAAAAAAATCTTAATAATAGAGAGTTTAGTTTTTAACACGTTTATAAATATCAAGAAACGCATATATATTGCAATAGAGAAACTCGTAATAGTATATAATATTGTTACGTAATATATTTTGTTTGCTATTAAGAACGCAAGAAAAGAAGTTATTATAAAGTTGCGATTTATACAAGAACAAACGCTTTGTTATATTATCAACATTTACAAGATAACTTTTACAAAAGTCTTATAAATTAAGATTAATATACTTTTTATTAATATTTATCTAGAGAAGCTAATACAAAGATTAATAACTATTATAAATGCACAAGAATTCGAAAAAATTATTAATATAACAATGCTATATATACACAACAATCTAATATCGAAAAGAGAATAAAAGTTAAAGCTAAAAATAATATCTTGACAACTTAAGAAAAGATAAATACAAATAACATTAAATTTAACAACAACTTTGCGATAACAATTATATATTGCAATCTTGTAAGTAAAATCTTCTAGAACAATTATTGTCTATAGTAAAAAAGTTGTTAAAAAGAAATATAACGTAAATTGCTCAAACTTATATTAATAAGTCTATTTCGACAAGAGCAAACGCAACAAGAACGTTATTGTAATCTTAATCAAAGCAAATTGAAGTATTGAAAAGCATCTTAAGAATATCGACGTAATACTAATTTATTACAACGAACTCAAGAAACTTACAAGAGCAACAAAGAAATTGACAAAGCATTGCAAGATTATTACTAATTTAAAAGAATAAATTTACAAAATATATTTAAACAATTAAGTCTTTATTAAGATTATAAGAGAGATAAAATCGATATCAAAATAAATGCAATTAAGATATACACAAAACGCGTACAAGATAATTTGATATCGCGAAGCAATATTAAAAATATGTTAAATATCGAAATACAAGAATATAAGAAATAATAAAATCGCAAACAAAATTGTCGACAAAACGCACAAATAACTTCTTCTTTTTATAAATTAAGTAATAAGCAAACTTGTTATTAAAAAATTACTTATTCAAGATAAGATTCGAAAAGTGTAACAACGCAAATAATTAAGAAACAAGAATAACGCAAAATATTGCAAGATTAGATTGATAATTAATTCGATACTCGATTCCAAATTTGGAATTGAATCGAATTGTCAAAAAATAGAATAAAATCGAATCGCTTAAAGAAGCTAGCTTATTACTATAATAAGTTTAGCTTAGTCGAAAAGTTACTATTTTAAGCAATTCGATTCCAAAAAAAAATCGAGAAACCAAATCTTGACGCTCTTATGTGATATTTTCGGTTTCTCGCGATTAGTCTACGCAAGATTGCATTAGAAATTACGCATAAATATATGCAATTGCACTTCGATTATCTTAAATTATACAATTTACTTCTTGTTTAATTAAGAACGTGCAAAATCGATTTTAATTAATTTTTATGCGAACGTTGCGTTCTTAATATTACAACGAGCACATGCGAATGCAATTAAGAACGCATAATTGTTAAATACGTTCTTTTAATATATTCGATATAACGATAAGAAAAAACTTAAACATAACAAAAGATTAATGTTACAAATTTAAAACAATTACTAGACGAAGCAAGACTTGTTATTGCATTAATAAAAATAGTTTTATTTACTAATCTACTAAAGCAATTTTAGACAACAATATTGCTAGTAATATTTAGATCTCTTTTAGATTTATAGAGTTTTTGTTTAAAGAATTTTCTTGTATTACAAATATTATAATATAGAAGACAAAGACGTAATGTTGTTATAACGAAGTATTACGAGCAAAATTGCGATCGCGAGTTCTAGTCAATTATAATTGAACGAGTAGGCGCTAGTATTGCTTTTCTATTCGTAATTAATTAGATTCAAAAATCGCAAAAGTATATAGATCTTGCATAGACTCTTAGAGATATTAAATCGAGTATAAATTGAAAAAAAAATTAATATAAGTACGAAGAGCTTAAAAGATAAGCTCTATATCTCCTAATTAAGATATCGATCTATATTATTATTAAGATTTAATTACTTATATCTATTGTTATGCTTAATTATATTAATAAGAAAAGATAATAAGATAATTAAAATACACTAAGATATCTTTATGTTAAAGAATATCAAAGTATATTAATAAATTTTGCTAAAGAGTTTGTCTATAAAAATTAAGTATTTTAAGAATATATTATAAATTAAAAGTAAATAAGCAAAAGATAATTCGAATAAAACTTTTTTTTTACTAATATACGTTTGAGAATATATATTATTTTTTCGTAAATTAATTAATATTAAGGTATGTTAAACTAACGCAAGCAAATTAAAATAATAATAAATTAAATATTTCTCGAACAATAAACAAATATTGCTCTAGTGTGATCGTCGAGTCGAGTTTTAATTCAATTGGATTAACTCGCCCAATCTTGACTCTAAGATCGAGCAAAAGTTCTAGCTTAACAAGGTGAAGCGAACGAAGAATGCGCGTCGAATGTTCAACTCGATTCACCCAATTTTATAGATAAAATTAGTATAAGATTAGATAAATAATAGGATACGCCTTATGCTTTGCATAGTTAAATGCATCAACAATTTACGTTTAAAACTTAAGTGACAAATTCAAACAATAGATTAATAGAGACTTAACACTATTTGATCACGTCATATATATAGAGATAAAATTCGTAAAATTGATTTTGAAAATCTAGAACACTAAGATCTAAGAATGGGTGCTTGTTGAAAGCTCAAAATAAAATTTAACTATTATGGCAATTGATTAAGCTTCGTTTGGTGTATATCGAAACTAAGTTTCTCTCGCTATTTCTTTATTACGTTTAAGCTAAATTAATAGTTATTTTTTGTATTAACTCGCTATCGTTTCGCAAATATCTCTCGCGAACGAATTAACGTACTTTGACTTAATTTGTTCATTATATATTGTCGTCGATTTTTCGCGAAAACAAGTATAATTATTTGAGATATCAATTAAGAATAATTTAAGTTTTGCGAATACGTCGACAATGTTAACTCTATTTGCGAGTGACTTAAGCTTCGATATCTTTTCGCATTATTGTTGACGTAATTTTAAGTCTCATTTATTAAGAATGTTAAAGAAAGATTGACAAGAAAATAAGCTTAAAGTTCTCTTAACGTATTAATTCGATTTCGACTTCTACTATTGCTTGCTATTGCTATCGCATAAATAGCGTTATTTAAATCATTTAATTCAATAAAAACGTCTCGAAATTTAAGTTATTGTTCAATTTCTCATTATCGTTCTTTGATTTTGTTGCTTAAGTAATATTTGACAAAGATTTGTCGTCGTTTATTTTTTCAATATCTTGATTTAACTTCTTCGCAATAATAGACAATATAGTGTTTGCGTTCTTCAAGATGTTCTTAACAAATCAATTTGTACGTTTGATCATTATTATGTTCTTAACAATGTGTTCGCGAAATCGATTGCGACGATAAATAATCACATCGCGCGTCATTGAAAATAGTCGTTCGACATCAACATTTAAGACGAGAATTGTTAAAACGTCTTTAATCATACAAGTCAATGTTAAGAATCAAGACTTTAAAGTGCTTTAAACGCTCAAAATGAAAAACTTATCGATAGATTCAACTAATTGAGCAAGCTAGAAAATCTTCTTGTTAATCTTCGCCTTTAGCTTAATATCTTGTGTGCTATTGACGACGTTTTGTTGATTATCAATGCTACGTTAAGTAGCTAGTACAACAATCGCTAAAAAATATCTTTTTTTAAATTTAATAACAAAACGTTAATAATAATTTGATTTTTAATATTGCAAATAATTATCATTGTAGTGTTTCTTAAACTCTTAAATGTATTTTCGTTTATTAATTGATAATTAACTTCGATTTTATAGAGAGATATTAATCTTTTAAGCAATAGAAGACGATAATAAAATGCGAAACATTATTAATAAAGTAACGTACGTTGTATATCAATTGTTTCTTGAATGAGTTAAGCAAAGTCTTAACATTAAAGTATGTATTTGCTTTGTCATAAATAATTTCATAGTATACATCAATTTAATTTTTGACGATTTAAATGTCTTTTTGTAATTTTTTCGTTCAAGTTACATTCGAAAGTTTCGCAATGATTTGTCGCTAATTTTTCAAATAATTATGCATTGCATTGTAAATTTTTTAAGTTTTGTATATCGTAAAATTTTAAGAAGAACTTAATGTTCAAATAAATTTTTTAAAAGATTTCAAAAGTGTTATTATGTAACGTATTTGACTTTACTTATTTTTTGTCGATTTTAGCATTCGAAATTTTGACTTCGCTCAAGTATAAAGTCATTTATATATAGAGTTCTTCATATCGTGCGTTCATTGCAACATAGCATAGATATTGTTTTAACAAATCTTAACATCTTAAATTATGCTCTTTATGTTTTTGCTTAATACATTATTTGCTTAAAATTCGCGAAAGACTTTGTATCGAACAATCGACGCGTTGATTGCGATAACAATAAATCAAATTTAAAAATCATATTTGTTAGAACTTATAACAATAGAAGCTAGCAATTGATTTTACTTTGCGCAAAGTCTTCTCAAAAGAATTTCTTTTCTTAACTAAATTGTCGAATTTTTTTTTCTTGAATTCGATAATAACATTCTTGTTTCGAACACGTATTTTAAGCGTTTTTTAACAAATTGTTGATCGCAATTTGCATAACATAACTCATGCAATTTATCGTCTTAAACTTCGAATTCTAAGCTATGTTCTCGTTTCGCAAAGTTTTAGTAAAAGCTTTTCGTAATATTTTGTTGTTGTTAACGTTATTTGCGATAATAGTTATTAGATGATCTTGAAGATTGTACTTCTTTAAAATGCTATATACTACATTCATTAATCGCTCTTCTATGTGTCTATCTTTTAAGAGCTTGAAAACTAGCAAAACTTCTCTATATTGCCAATTTATATCAATAAAATATGCGATAACTCTTAGAAAGAAGAGACGATTCAAATTCGATTAATCATCTAGAACAATAAACATTCAAATACTTGTTTTCAAATTGTTAAGAACATTGCATTTGATTAAATTTATACGCTTTTTAATTAACTTAACAAACTTCGTACGTTTCGAAATAGTTACATTCGTTCGTAAAAAGCGAACAAATTTGTCGAAACTTAATTTTTTTAATGATCGAAAAAAGATATTAAGATTTAACATTATTTTTGTTAGTCAATTATCAAAGTCTTGTTAATTGTATCGCTTTGTTTTTTTGCGTTTTATGAACTTTGTTCTTTACAATTAGAAATAAAAAATGTGTTAACACGTCAACTTGAATGTAAATAAAATATTATTGAAAAATAATAATAGAGTAATTACAAGAGCAAAAAGTTAACAATTGATTGTAGTAGTAGAAGTCAAGTTCTAGAAATACAAAAAAAAAGTGAAAATAAGTAAAAAAGTCTTGATTTACACTTTGCAAAGATTGCTCTATAATTTTTTGCAATAAATCTTTGAATTTTTAACATTAATCATTGTTTTTCTTGTATTGTATTATGATAAAAGTCTCTAAATTAGTGAAAGTTAAATAAAGAAATGTTTTTTTACAACTTTTGCAAATGACTTTGAACACATTAGTAGCAACGCAAGCAATTTTGTATTAATTGTTCTAAAATTTGATTTTTCGAACTCAATTATCTCATTAAGAATTCAAATGCTTTATTAGTTTCAATTTTGTATCTTGATTTTAGAAAGTTTAATTTCATTATTACTCTTTAAACATAAAATGCTTCTTGATCGTTCACATAATTACGCTTTTATCATTAAGACGCAAAAGTTCGTCGAATAAAGACTTTATTTAACGCTTATTTTTTCGAATGAACGAGAAAAGATTTTAGTGAGCTTTAGTGACTTCTAAGTTAGAAAAATTAAGTCGATAAAATGTGTTAAGAACGTTACTATTGTTCGAATGCTTCTTTGAATCGAACAATGCATTTTAATTGAATTGCGAAAATTTTGTGATCATAATAAGATGCTCTAAAGATAGCACTTAATGTTAAAAAAAATAGTATAAAAAATAGTACGAACGTGAGCGAAAATTGTCTTAATTATAAGAGTAATACTTAAAGATTAAAGTAATTAATACTCTTATGTTTAATTTAACGACGAAAAATTCTATTGCTAAATTTTATCGCTATTCGTTTTTTTTTTATGTAATTCGAAGTTCTATTATACGAAGAACGAAATAACTAATTAAGCAATAACGATCGAGTTTTTTCTAGCTATTCTAACGAAGATTATGCTCAATCAACAATTAATCTACTTAGAATAAACATCAATATATCGTTAACAAATTTTGAAAAACGAAGTGTCAATTTTGTGATTAAGTTGCAAAAAAATATAAAAATTAATTTAATAAAAATTCACAAACGATATTCGCTCATTATTAAACGCTAAATTTTTTGTTTTAAAGCAAGTAAAATCAATTAGAGTAAAAGTGAAGTCACAACAAGTATGTTAGATTGTATAAGCTATCACGATATATAATAGAAAACAATACGAGAACAACTCTTGTAATCTAATTTATGTCGTGAACTTTTCGTTAATTATTTTTCATCTTATTGCTAAATCTCTTTTTGCTTAAATTTTACTTAAAGTTCGCATAGTTAAACTCGATAATCGCATGTAATTTATTTGCTTCATTGCATAACTTAAGAAAATTAAAATAGTTGTAAGTCGTTTGTGCATTATCGACATATTTCATTTTCTCGTTTAATATATAATATTTTTTAGCATTTGTTTATAAAAGTGTTTCTTTCGAAAGCGCACTAGAGTTTCAAGATCTTAGTGTAACTCGAAAGCGTAAAAAGAACGATACTCACGTCGACTTGTTGTTCACAAGTAAATTCTTTATTAAAATTGCGTCTTTCTTCTTGAATACGATGTCAAGAAGCGAAAGTCGTACATTATGCATTTCTTGTTTGCGCAATAGCAATTTTCGTAAATCAAATGTATCTTTTTGAGTTTTTATAAGAATTGTCGCTTTTTACGTCTATAAATATCTATTAGTTAATAAAGACATCATTTAATACAATGTACTCACGTTGAAATTTTAACTCGATATAACTTTAATAATTGACACGATTAAGTTCTATTTTGAGTTTTAATACTAGTTAATATGCTATTGAAACTAGAGTTTGAATATAATCATTTAATAAAAATTATAACGTTAAGTTACTACTTAAAATTCATTTGTTAAATTTTGTCTTTTCGACAATAATTTTTTATCTCGATAATATAGATTTTCGAACAATAGAAATTAGTGCTAGAGATGTATGTAACTACACTATGCTATCTAGTAACATTTTAAGTGTCATTCATTCTTATAGCAATCTTTCGATCACAATTTATTTAGAGCTTCTTATTTAACAAAGCAAACGTCGCATATAGTTGACAATATAATTGTTTACAAAGTTCGACGTTTAAATGAGACACTTAAAGCAAGAGTTAGCAACTAAAAAGAGCAAGCCATTTTCTATTATAAGAGAACATTGTTTCTCGTAATAAATCACTAGAATTATAGACTTTGCTTAGCGTACAAAATATTATTAAACGACACTTATTTACATTAACGACTTAAAGTAGATTTGCTATTTGTTAATAATTATAATAGTGTTAAGACAAATATCAATTTAAATAAAGCTAGCTTCTAATCACTTATTAATATTTCACATTTTATTATTTCTAATGTTACGACTCATAACTTTCGCAATTGTTGTTTAAAACTTAATAACTCGATAATACAATAATATATTAAGAGTTATTCGTTAGCGTCTCTTCTTGCAACTCTTGCGTAATTTTCATTTGATAACTAGTAATGTGTAATCTTACACATTTCGACGTCAAATTAAGAGAAATGTAATAATTATTAATGAGAAGTATAAGAAATTTCTTAAGGTCTTGTATAGCGATATGCAATAATAGTTAAAGTGATAATTTTATTGCTAAATTTTGTTGCTTCATGCGTTGTATCTCTCCTCTTATAAAGTAAAATTAAAAATCGTTAACATAATTTATTAGAGTTCGTTATGACTTGATTTTGAGTTTAATCAAAAGTGCAATTAGCAATGTGTAGCGACAAATTGTACTTCAACTACGAAGTAAAAAGAATTAAAAGTGAAAACGAGTAATGTCTATAACATTTAAATGTTAAAACGAGATATTAACAAGTCTTATCTTTTTTGTACATGTTAATTAATTTTAATCAATAATAATATTATTAATTATCGCGACATTCTAGAACAAGATGCGTTTAATTATCAAGAATACTTAATTAAATACTTCATTAAATTCGATAATCAAATATAGCAAATTTAGTCTTTAACAAATAAATATAATTAAGAGACAAAATTAAAAAAATGTGATCGCTAACAACACATTAGCACAATATGTTAAACTACATTTCGATCGCGTTTTTTCACGATGCGTTGACTTATCTTAAGACTCATTTAAAACGTCTAGTTCGTTAAATTGTTTTCAACGATAAATCAATAAGTGAACGATAATTTTTTCGAATGTTTAACTCTTCTTAATCACAATTTTACAATTTGAAAAAATAAACAAGTCTATTACAACTTATCGATGTAAGTGTGTCTTATAACATTGAAGCTAATACGTAAGTTAAGAATCTTGCGATTAAAGAATTGTTCGCAAGAAGTGTCTACTTCGATAATGATCATTAAATTGCAATTTTAGACATTAAGAAGCTTCTATATATCTTACACTTAAACGTTGAAGCAAGAGAGCAAAAATAAGTTATTAAAAATATAAAAGAAAATTACTTACATAAATATTGTGCAACGATAAAAAGTAATAACTAATAATATTTTATTGCTCAATTTTATTACGTCGTGCATTGTAGCTTTAATGTAAAAGTGTAAATTCAATTTTTATTACAATTTTTAATTCTAATATAATCTTTGTTAAAATCGTATTAAATGCAATTATTGCTATGAATAACAAAATGTTTCGAACGAATTTCACTTATGTTTGAACTTAAATGTATTAGCTTTAAATACACTAATACACAATCACATCGCTACAACATCACATTAGCAAATCACAAATCAAAATGACATGTTACTTAAACGTAATTTATACTTATTCAAATTCTTGCACAATGACGTTGTTAACTAAAGAGTAAAAATAAATTCGTCGAACGAAGCACATCATAAATTTGAGAAATGATATCAACGATTATTTCACGTTTTGTGATAAAGAAAAGACGTATTACGAAGAAAAGCTTCTCGCTTCTTTAGCGATCTCGTTCAATTTAAGGAAAAGCTTTTTAATAACGAAAATCTAAAAGAATGAACGTCACATATATGTGCTTTCTTAACAAAAGTTCACAATAAACATTAATATTGTCAACTAATAATTGACTTTTTATGAGCATCATAATACAAGCAAATGAAGTGAAATGCTAATTGTTTAACGAGAACATTAATTAGATTTGAGAATTAAAATACTTGCGTTAGTTAAATCGATACGTGCACAATGTTGATGTAATTAAGAAGCGTTTTAAGACATTAAATCAACGATATTAAGGCTTTACATAGAGTGACTACTAAAGTTATTTTAATTGATGAAATAAATAAGCAAAAAGCAATAACATATTTAGTATAAATTAATCTAGCAAATGTTGTTCTATTATTGCATTTTATTGCTTATATGTTATTAACATTGTTTTGCTATGTATTAATTGTTCGAATGCAATGTTATAAACATTCTTGCAAATCATTTGCGAATTAAAGAATTACGCTAAAGAATTGAAGTCGTTTAAATTATAAATTAATGCTAGAGTTATTTTTATTAATTTTGATTCTTAATTTAATTTTTTGTTATATTTACGTTCTTAGCGCAATTGTTTTTCTCGTTATTATTACTCTTGAACTTCTTAATTAAATTATTATTTTTATCGACGTCATTTTAATTTGAATTGTGTTTATTATTATTAAGTAGAAAGCTACTTATGTCGTTCAAATTGTCTTCATTCGTATTGTCTTAAAATTTAGAATTATCGAACAAGAACACTTTTGTTTTAGAGTTAATATTTAAGATTAACGAAAAAAGAATACAATCAAAAGGCGAGTATTTATTTTCACAAAACACATTAGTAGTTTACAATAAATTGTAGCGATAATAACGCAAACATATACTTAAATTCTAAATTCATAACATTGTATAAATTTAAACAATATTTTTCGAATTTCTTCATTTGAGACGCAATTTCTTGTTTTCTTAGTTTATGCTCGTCATATTGCATTAACTTTTGTTTTTATTTAAGAACAATACGTCGCATATCTTTTGTTATCGAAGCAAAAAAAAAACTCTTTGTTTAACGTCTTGTTAATTGATCGTCTTGATGAGGCAACTTCTACATATTAATAATTGAGTGCGAAAATAAAAGCTTTAACATGCGAATCTTGAATTAATGATCTTTCTTTTTTTGCTAAATTATGTAGTTATCGAATTTAATTAGCTCTTTCTTAACTTCGAATTTCTTTTTGATAGCTCTTTCGCCTAGTGTCTTCTTGTTATTCATAGCGATTCGACCAATTACGAATTCCTTTATTTAATCGTTAAAAAGGCAATAAACAATGTCAATTATCACTTATCGCTTTTGCTCTCTTATTATCTTTTTTTCATTAATTTCTTTTTTATAACAAATTTATAAATCGTTTGCTCGTTTTCGAATATCTTCTTATAAAAGATTTAAGTCTACAATTTCGTAAATAACGTTATTTACGTGAAGCGATCGTTATATATCGTTCTTTAGAAGTCTCGAACGTTCAAATTAATTGCGACGAGATTGCATGAATGTTAAAGAACAAGCAATAAAAGAAAGTAATAAAATATTCGTCGCTTCTTCTTAAGATTTCTAGCTCACTTAATTTAAAATTTTTGATTAAACTTATTTTCGTTTTTGCGTCGAATAACATTCGATCGATTTTAAATTAATTTGTCTCGAATCTAGCTTAATATTGTTGTCAATAATCTTTTTTTAACATGTTTAAGATCGACACTTCGATTATTACTTCTCAAAGTTGTTCGCAATTCGAAATCGATTTTCTTTTTAAAGAATTTGCGCTTTACTTTTTTCGTAATCGATTAAATAATAGCATTGATTCACTATTAGTACTCTTACATCATTATTTGCAACAATTGATAAAAATCTTTAACAATAAAACTTTCTAATCGTCTTAATCTTTTTGATTGCCTTTTTATCGCGAAAAGAAATTTCTTAGTTACGATAAATGATATTGCGCAACACAATTAGCGCACTTAGCAACATAAACAAATAATAGAAGTCAAATCTACATATATTCTTCGTAACTTCACGATTGTCGTTATTTATAACGAGTTATTTACGATTTGTCAATAAGGCGTTGCAATTGCAAAACGAATCGATAATAATAAATGAGCATAATTGTTTGTTTACTTAATTGTGTCGCTAGATAGTCGCAATCTAATAAACTATTGTTGCATAAATTGATCAAATATTTATAGTGTTAATAACTTATTAACGAACATCACAAATAGTTTTATTATAATTTACAAATCTTGAAAGCTCTTCGTCTACAACAAAAATCACTCATAGAATTTATTATAGTAATATTGCTAAATTACATTGTTAAACTACATTGTTAACTATTGCTCAAGCTTATAAGATTAAAAATGCGCAATAAGAAATCAAAAACATTGAGTTCGACTAAAGATCGTCGTTCGTATAAATGCCTTCTAAATACGTGCGCCATAAGTATGTTAATATTATTATAGAGAAGAAACGCAAATAAGACGCTATTCGAACATAACAAAAGCAATATAATCGTTAAGAAAGAATAAAAAATAAATGAAAGCAACAAAACGACGTAAATATTTATTTAAAAGAAGCATCTAAGAAGCTCAAAATTATGCGATATAAGAAAGGCAATAAATTTGTTTTCTAATTATAGCTAAGTTCTAATGTTGATCGAATTTGTAGCGATGACGCTTAAAGAGATTTGTCAATATTAAAAATCTACAAATTTTCTAATTAGAAAGTTATTGTTCGCAAGACTTTGCAAAGAAATCGTCAACAACTTCGCAAAAAAGAAAGTTATTAAAATAAAAAAGACGACGATCGAAGCGTTGCAAGAAACAACTAAAGCGTAAATCGTTTTTATCTTTAAATATAAAATTGATAAAGTACGTTTCTAGTGTAATCTTATTTAGCTAACATTATTTAACGTTTGTTCGAATTATTATTTATGACAAACGACAAACATTACAATTCAAAAACTTGACTTTAATTCAATATTATCTTAAGATTATAATAGACAAGAAATTGAAAATGTAACTCGATTGTTCTCGAGAATTATTATGACTATTTTTGTTATTGCTTTTTACTACGAACAAGAGTTTAAGACGCAAACAAACGTTATAAAATTAATAAGTTATTTTGATAATTAACAAATACATTTTAATATTAACAAATTATTCGCGAATCAAAAAGTATTTCAAAATAATAACAATGCACTTTAGAGATTATTAACGTATATTTAGAATAAAGTAGTCATTACTAGAGCATAATTGTTTGTTTAATTAAAATATTAATATAAAGATCGTCACTAAAAACGTGACGTAAAAAAGGAAATTAAGATTTCGCTAAACAAGCGACGAAACTTTAATTAATTTTCTTCTCTCTTTAGAACTTTGTTGCTTTTGTTTCAAATGCTTTGTAATTAAACTTAGACAATAAATTAAATAAATTTTTTTAAATTAAGCTTAAATTTTTTATCGATTTTGTCAATTTTGTTAGCAAACAACACTATTATAGTTTCATCGTCTTCGTAGACATTTGACACAAGAGCAATTATTAAGTTCGAATATCTAAAGATATCTAAATCAATTAATGAAAATTATAGCAATCTCTTCAAAATTAAAGCATATCAATAAGCATCGTTTATCGCGTTGTTAGAATTCGAACACTGATTTAAAAATCTACGATATCTTTTTTTTAAATCTTTATTTTTTGTCGTACGCAACTTCACTTCTTCGCGAAAATATATTAATTGCTCATGTTTAACTATTATATCTATGATTTTGCGAATTATCGAATAAAGAGAATTTCGCAAATTAGAATTTTAGAATTATTATTCGTATCATTAGCAACAAAAAGCAATAATAGAAATGAATAAAATACGTCTTGTTTATAATAGATGATTCGTTTATCAATTTGCGATTTTATGTTTTATTGCTTTTAACTATTATTCGACTCTTTAATTTTATAACAATCGCAAACTTATTCTTAACAATAATAATCTTATTTGTTAACTTGTTCTCAACTTTGATTATAAATAATAATGTCACAAACTTCTTCGTTACAATTATTAATTTTTTGAAGCTTAAAGTGTTGCGCTTTGCGACTAGTGTTAAGATGTTCATTTTTCTCGTATTAATTGCTTGTTTTTTGAAGTCTTTAAAATTGCCCTAAGCGATTAATGTTAAAATGATCGTTTGTTTCGTAGCAAACGTTTTTTTTTATTAAATTTTTTCTTCGCATTTAATTGTCAAATTTAAAACATTGTTGTACTTTGTTTAATATTAAAGTTGAAATTTTTCTTTCGAATTAAATTCGTTCATTACGTTTAATTTGATATTTCGATTCAATGTAATTTTCGCTCTTTTCGTTGAGCGTTAAATGAAAAATTTAATCGAAATTCGACTTAAGAATTGTTAAGAACTCGACGCTAATATCATGATTTAATATGTCGTTGTACAAAAAAAATGTGCGTTGTAATGTACTTTAAGCGACTTTGCGATTAACAAATCGCATTCGTTGTATTAAAATATAAGAATTCTTTGTTAACAATTTTTGTTCGATGACGTTTAATTCTAATTCGCGTTTTTTTAAATTCTTAATTACTAGCTTTTTGCGTTTTGATTTCGACTTAGATATGAGTTTCAATTGTAGCGAAACATTCTTTATTAATACGTAAACGATAGAAAATAGCAATGAATTTAAGAGAGCGTCTATTTTGTTCGATCGAATCAAATTTGTCTTGAAAGTTTCTAAATTCTTGCGAGCTATTAAGTTTTCGCATCATTGTAAATATTCTTAATATAAAAAGAAATATAAAGACAAAATAAACAAATACAATAAACGCAATCATATAATAAACAATTTAACAATAAAAATTAACAATGTTTCTAAAATACGACTTAGAATTACAACAAACATCGTAACTACGACTTGTTAACTCGTTATATTATATGTTGCATTGCGATAATAAATAACACAATTATTTTGCAAATATAATGTAAGTCTTTTGCACAATACTTGTGTTCAAGTAATAAATTTAACGAGTATAAAAATGCTATTTGCGACATTAATTATATGCAATGAACTTATTCGCAATGCTTTGCTTTCTTAAATTTAATTTTTGTTAATTTAATTTTAATTTATCAAGTATTTTAAGATTTAACAAGTTAATTAATACGCAACATCTTATTATAGAAATTCTAAAATTACTTAATCGATAACTTAACTAAGTTCGAAGTTCATTAATAAAAAGAAAAGTAAATACAAAAAAATCTAATAACTTTTAACTTGATTTAGAAATTAATTCTTCACAAAATGCAATTATTTAACATCATTTACACTCAATTGAAATGTTTAATTTCTTACGATAATTAATAATCTAGCATTCGAACATTCAAACGAGTTTGAACTCAAGTTACACATTAATAATATAGAAAACGCAAACATCGTCAAGAATTGCATGAATTTAATGTTAAACAAGAAATCTTAAATTCTAAATGTTACACAAATTTACTATGACTTTATTATGAATTTTGCGATAACAAACGAACAAAGAAATGCGACATTTTATATTTATTGTTATATTACATTGTTAACATTCGAATTCAAAGAATAGTTTTATCGCAATTCACAACTTCTAGAGCTTTTAAAGTCACGTAATACTTAAACAAGCTTTTTAAAAACTTTGTCGAATTATTATAATAAAAATACGCAACGATAATTAAATGCAAATTATTATAATGCAAGATACAACAATACAAGTTCTTTAAGACGCTACAAAGACGTATATTATTAAAATGTTCAAAAATAAAAGCTCTTGTGCAAATCAATATACAATTTTAAGAGAACGTAGTGCTTGTGAAGCTTAAGAAACATAATGAAAAAGTTGATTACATAAAGACTAATTTGAGTTATATTTAAGCATATCTTAAACAAGTCGAAGAACTTAACTTGATAACGAAAACGAAGACGTCGACAACAATCAACTTGATGACAAAAACGAAAACGTCAACGACGATCAAAATGTTGACGTTGGCGAAAATAGCGACAAACTTGTTGACGATCGCGAATGAGCATTAGTGTTAAATCTCTTAATGAAGTTCTAAAAGGCGACTCTACTATTGTTCATCTTGAAATTATGGCAATTTTGTTGCTCTTTTTTATTGCTAAGAATAAATAGAAGTCACGACAAAATCTCAAATAAATCGTCAAGCATATTAAGATTTTAAGACTCATGTATACAATTGCGACATCCTTAGAGATCTCATAGCATAAAATTAAGTACGTAGTGAAGCTCGAATCTAGTCAATTTAAATAGTAGTGAAACGATAGAGACTATCGCAACTAATGCGATAAAAAAGAAATTATACGTCTCGCATCAAATTCTATTCTTTTCTCTATTTTTGTTAAAACATTCTACTTTACTTGATAATCTAAATGAAGTTTTTCAATTCATTGTTAAAATTTGTCTTATTGTTCTTCATTTTATTATCGCTAATAATAGTTTTTATCTTATTGTCTAAGTACACACTTGTCATTAATGTCATTATTAAGTTTGTATAATTGTAAAACACACGTTAGCTATTGAGCGCAACGATAATACATATGAGCAAAAAACATAAAATAGACTTGTCGAATTTATTAAAACAACTCGATTGCATCGTTATGATTTTGCATTTAACTTATAAATACATTTAATGCGCTTTTTAAGTTTGCGTCTTAAGTCTTTATTAATTTCGTAAATCTTATGTAACAAATTAATTGCTTTTTACATAACACAACATTAACAATTTTTTTAACGATCAAATAAAGCGAACGATCGTAATTGAGTTTGTCATTTTAAAAAGTACAAGATCAACAATGAAAATTAACAATAGAAGCGTTGAAAAAATACATACTTGTAATGTCTCGCTAACAAGCATAAAATTTCTTGTATTCGCAAGATTCTTAATGTTGAACTTGAACGTTATCGCTTTGCGAAATTTAACGAACGTTAATTTAACGAATTCATTAAATACGAACTTTTTCTTTACAATTGTAATCTTTTTAAATGTGATTTTTTTCGCAAATTTCGTTTTTGTCGACGTAAATTTATTTTTTGTTATCGTCTTTAAGCGATTGTTTGTGCGATTTCTTGCAACGAACGATGCAAAATCTATTATTAACAACAAGTAATATTGTTTATCTTTTTGTTCTTCAAGTTAACGTATAATCTTCGCAATTAAATTAAAGTTGTCATTTTTAAATCTTTTGATTGTTCGAATAAAGCGATCATATATTTTTATATGCTTGTTTGAAACTAGAAAAATTCAAAACACACTTTATTGTTATTGTACGTATTGGCATTTATCTTTCTTAATCGTAATAAACTTGTTAAAAGTTTCGATATACGTCTTTAATAAATACTTTAATTGTATAAAACGAATTGCGAAAACTTTTCTTTTGTGCGAAGTTAAAAGCGATTTAACTTTTAACGCATCGCTATTGTTATTGTTTGCGTTAACATTGTTATCGTTTGTGTACTTTTTCTTTGCAATGAGATTAATATCAAAATTTAAAATTATATAAATTGCGATTTATATCATTTGTTTTTTTGATTTTTCTACGATAAAGATCGAATTTCTAGAAATTATTTAAACGTCTCATTGTAAATATTGCGATAAAGTAAGAAAATTAAATTGTTTAAAGAGTATAAAGTTAAATTAATATAATAAATTTCTTAGTTCACTTCTTGCAAGACGCGATAGCAACAAAATAAACAAGATCTTAATTAACTTAACAACAACAATTTTCTCGCATATTAGAGATATTCTCTCAATTATTATTGTTTAATTAATGTTGCTTTTGTCTTTTATTAAGTTAAACTAATTAAGAAAAGTTAATTTGCTTGTTGCAATAACTATGACGAATAAAAACTCGCTTATAAATGTTAATTAATAAATGCTAAATTCTATGCAACGTTTCTTGTCAAATAACTAGAAAGTTCGAATTATTTTAAACGACAATTTTCTCACAAACATAAGATGTTTAAAAAGTATATACTTTTGTCTCGCATTTTATGCGTTGTAGCTTACGATCATAAACTTAAAAAAATCATTAAATTAAATTTCAATTTATAGTTATTAAAATTTATTCGTGATCGAAGTCTTAATCTAAATCAAAACAATAATACAAAAAAGAAAAATTAATACTTGAAAGAATTTGCGTCACGAAAGACATTCGAGAAATTTATTAACTTCGACTTCATGAATTTAGCAACGAGAAAGCACATAAACGCGACATCAACTCTTTAGATTAAAAGCATTGAATAGTCGTTTGCACAAACATCTAATTTCTTAAGTCTTTTTATAAATGCTCGCATTAACGACAAATTAAAAGACAAATTTATTGCTTTTTATCGTTAATTAATATTGCTAAGATTTGAATTAGACATTGTTCTAAAGAAAATTATTAATTATTAGCAAAAGTTATCGCATGTAATTTTCGAACGATAATTTTATCATTATTGTCAAGATATCTTGCTAGAGATTAATATCGTTAATCACATTGATTAAATGCAAGACAATGCGATAAAAACGTTGCATAAGATCGCAAAAACATATCTAATTAAATTGTTTAAAGATAGAGACTTGTTTCTATATGTTGTTTAACAATTGATCGAACAATTCTAATTTTAGTTAATCACGTTAAACATAATGAAGCAAGAGAGTCTTTGCATGAGCGTCTTGCAATTATATAACGTCTTCTTAAGAAAACGCAAACGCAAGAGAAGCTTGCTTTAAACGTAAATGCAAAGACAAAACAAACAAAACTTTAAATAACTTGTTAAAGATGTGAAAAACGAAAATTAACGAATTAACATGCATACGTAGTTTTAATCTAGAGGTTCTACTACTTATCTTTATTGCTTTTTTTTTAAAAATTGTAATCAAAATTAATGCGCCATCTCTAGTAATCACATTTGTAATCGATGAGATAATAGAGTTCTATGCATATATATAAAGATTTTATTAGATATGCATCTCGCTTAATTTATTGTACTTGATTAGATTGAGCTCTTGACATTAACTCGACGAAACTCGATCTTGAGATTGAGTTTGCGACTTAAACCTAGTCCAATTCTATGAAGTCCAAGAGGATGAGTCGAGTTAAGAAAAAAGTGTTCAACCCAACCCAACGATCACACTATATTGCTCTCGATTAATAAAATGTTAAGACAAATAATTTTGCAAGTTATTTGCGTTTGTTTACAAAAAAGCAAGCATATAATTTAGCGATCTATTGTTCTCGCAAAATAAGATTGATATTACTTGTCTTTACGTAGAGAAAGACTTAGTAAAAATATACAAAAATTAGTATAAGATTCTGTTTATTAATATTATTCAATAATTGTAAAGATATTAGCAAATAAAAATTAAGAAATAAAGTAATTTAATATTTAAAAATATATTCGATTTTAACAAATAACTTTATTATAAGAACAATTAAAGAAGCGAATTATTAAATCAAATATTGTTATCTAGTTCTACAATATTTAATAATCTTCTATTTTGCTTAAAACTTAAGCGAAGCTTAATTATTAACAAACTATTTAAATAATAAAAGAGTAACTATTAATCGAATAAAGCTTAATAAAATAAATAAAGAGACTTCGAATTATAAGCAAATAATCTAGATACTATCGAAAGAAAAAAAAATATTAATATTTTATCGATTTTCTAGATAAGAAGTCTTAAGAAGCTTATAATTTATATCTCTCAAAAAGTTAGTTTTTTATCTTGCGTTGTTCGAAGTCTTTAAATGAAGTATATCTACTTATTTGCTCTTAATTTCTACAACAACAATTATATCAAATCTTGACAAGCAATACAATACTCTTCGCAAAAAGTATATTAAAATAATAATAAAAAAGATTTAAGTATTTATTTAAAAGATATTTGCAATTATTAATTTATATTTGTTTTAAATATTTGATGCGAGTTATTTACGAAACAAGAGATTAAAAATAATATTGTTGCTAAATAAGTTTGTCTTGCAAATAACAATATTTAAAACATATAAAATAAATATTAAGATATTTCGAGTTGCAACTTTGAATAAACTTTAAATACAATACTTTAATATCGAAACAATATAATTAACAAAAAATATCTATATTTTTACGCTATATTATTTACATTTGTGTTACATTTTTCTAATACTAACAAAAATTTATCTAGTTAATAATTTGCAATTAATTAAAGAGAGACTATAAATTAAGAATTAATTAGATACTAAAACAAAAAAGAAGATATACAAGTATATATTTGTTGTTACTATAGTTACAAGAATTAAGTTTAGAATAATAATAAAAATACTTTATACAAAACAAAAAAGAAGTTGTTATATCTTTAATCTATATTTTTTTTCTAATTGTTATATATAGTTAACAAGATATATTTACTATTGTATTTTTAAATAATAATAATCTTAATTTAAGACTAATATCTTTATAATAACTAAGCAATAAACTATATATACAAGTTAATTTACTCGAATCAAATATGTCTACAAAAAAAAGAAAGTTGCTAATGATATACTTTTAAATTGTTTAGCTTCGAAGTCAAGATTAGCTTTTAATTAAGTATTTCTTTTATATTTAAAGAAACAAAGTATTATTAACAAAGAATAAAAATTAAACTAGGACAACAAGTTATATATTATAAAATAAAGTTAAAGTTTATTTCTTAAATTACAAGCTATTAAAAAAGAATTACAATTTTAAGTTTAAACGCTATTACAACATTTAATAATTCAAAAATTTCTATTTATTAACCAAAAAAAAATTTAGAACGCAATATTATAATTTTAAGAAAATTCTTTATAAATTCGATTTTAAATCTTTATTAAGAAAAACTACTTTTAATAAAATATATATAAAAACTATATACATTAAGTAACTAGCTAAAAATTATAATATTAATAATAAAATTGTATTAAGACAATCTAAATAAACTAAAATATTTACAAAAGATATTATATAAAAACTATTAAGATAGTTGCAATAATTCGAAGTATATAATAAGATTTTTAAATTTAGTATAACGCAATTAAATTTGATAGATTACAATTAATCTAATATAGTCTAATATAGTCTAAAAATTGCAACAAATATTAAAAGATACTTTAATATCTTCTTTTTAAGTAGCAGTTTTTTCTAATTTAATACTTTAATTACTAGATATTTGAGTAAAAAAAATCAATTTTGTGTAAAATGCGATTTTAGAGTTAGACGCAATTAGAACTTCTTTATACTTGTCAATTTAATATAGTTTAACTTAATCTAATAATTTGTATAAAATGTAAATTTAAAATTAAACGTATTTAGAACTTCTTTATAATTATTAATCTAATATAGTTTAACTCGAACTTATAATTGCATTATTAGTAAGTATTTTATAAACAAAATTTATTGTTGCTACTATCTAGAAATTAATAGTTATTTAAAACATCTTAATTAGTTGAAAATACTATTATTAGTAGAAATTCTCTTTAAGAATTAAAAATAGAGTAATTTTTGTATAGTAGATAGACTAGAATTGTTATTTAGTAAAACTTGAAATAGATATCTAATATGTAAACAAAAAAGACAAGTTGTATAATCTTGCTTTCTATAAACTTAATATCTATTATAGAGACTTGCTTTAAAAATATCTTATATATTCTTTTATATATTAACTTTAGCTTGCTCAATAATTTCTCAAGTTACTAGTTAAAGCGCTTTTAAAAGCTGGCAACTTCAATTAAATAATACTATTTTACGCTAGCTTATATTAAATAATCGCAAAAACTAAGTTTATCTTAAATCTTGTCTTTACTTCTCTATTTCTTTAATTTTTTCTTTAGTACTCTAATAAGTTTTAATTGTATCAATATATCTATTAGCAATTAGTATATCTCTTCAAAATAACAATTGTATTTAACTTTAATTTAATCTTTCTCTCGCAATCTTAATTAAGAACTTATATTAAAGATAAATTTTGAACAATCGATCTTATAACTAATAAGAAGTATAAGAGAATTATTAATACTCTAATTGTTAAACTTAAGAAACAAAGCTTTATAAATAAATTACTAGAAACAAGAGACAACAAACAAAAGCTTTAAAGTACAATTTAAGAATTTCAAGCAATATAATTGAGATTTTCTTTTTTTCTAGTCTAAGCTTAACGTAATCTTAAAAGACGTTTAATTATATAATACAAAATATTCGTTATTATAGCAAGCAACAAGTAAAAAAGAAGAAATTGTTAATAGTTACTAAAAGTCGTAAACAATTTCAAAACATTATAACAACTTAGTTTTTGTCTTAAGAGAGCAATATTGCAAATGCAATCTTTAAGATCTATTCTATAATAGACAACATTAATTTAGTCTACTTCTTTGTTATAAATATTTTTAAAAAACAATATTAAAAAGCTATTCTTAATAAGCTAAAGTCTATTTATCTTAACTTTAATCTCTTTCGAAACTTTGTTAAACAAAATATATTAACAATTCGAGTTCTTTAATTGTAAAACAAACTTACTTATATAAACAACAAAAGATGCTAGCATGCGCAACTAAGATTGTAGTAAAAACAATAGATTATTTATTTTTAAATAAATAAAGAGATAAAGAATAAGTAACTTTCAACGCTAACGCAAATTAATAGATATACTAACAAGTAATATAGTTACAAAGAAGACATAATTGCTTGTATAAGAAACTTAAAATCTAATAAAAATCTTAAGTAATAAAAAGAGAAATTAAAACAAATTTAAGTACAAATCTACTCTTATGTTGTCGCATTCTTATATTTTATTTTACAAATCTACTCTTTTATTGTTGCAATCTCTTACTTTATTTATAACTCTATTATTATATTGTTGCGCTTTAATATTTTATCTCTTAAATTTACGCTTATTTAATTGTGTTCTTATATTTTATTTTTTAAACTTACGCTTAAGCAATTTCGATTCTTTTTATTATTAATATTGTTGAATTTATTTTAAGATGCTATAACTTAAATCAAAGATAAAATTAATTATTTGTTAAAAGATATAATACAAGAGATTGCAAACAATATATATATTAATATATTCAAAAATAATATTAATATTAAGTCGAATTTGTAACTTAAAGTTATATTTAATATAGTACAAAATATTAAGAATTCTAAGAAAAAATTAAGTCTATTTATAATAAACGCAACAATATTGTAAATTAAGCTTTATATTTTAAAGTTAAGATATAAGTTTATTTAATTGCTAGACTTAAACAATTAAAGCAAACAACAATAATCGATTATATAAATAAGATTAAATAATTTGAATACTACAACTTTATTAAGTGTTTATAACTTTTTTATAAGAAAATACAAAAGAGTTCTTAGCAAATTAAACTTAAAGACATAACAATAGTCTTTAACAATTTTTAATCATATACTATATATTAAATGTAAAGATTTAAACAAAAATATTGCAATAATTTTTTCTATAACAATATAGAATTAAACAAAATATAATATTTTCTTGTATATAAATTGATATCGAAATATATTAAATTAACGTCTTCAAATTGCAATAATAATTAATTTAATTGTTCTTGCAAAATAAACAAATATCGCTTTAAATTAATAGAAAATAAAGAAAAGTAATTTTACAAATAAAGCACTTGCGATTTTCGACAAAAAGAAGATTACAAAATTCAAACAATCTTTGTTTTACTTAAAAGAAGATCAAGATAATTTGTTTGTATATCGAGAAAGATTTATTGCGTTAATCTAAAGTTAAATTCAATTTAATACTAATTATAGCTTCGAAAGATATTTAATTGCATTAGCTTAATAAGTTTAATAAGTAAATTAATTCTATCTTTGCAAATATCTTAAATGTTAATAAGTAAATTTAATATAAAAACACTTATAGCAATTATAGACTAGACAAGACAATATTAACAAGAATACTAATCTTAAAAAACAATATTTTGCAATAAGAAATTAATTAATACTTTATAATTATAAAAAGCAATTTATATTACTTATAAATTGCGAATCAATTTATTATAAAAAAGTCTTTGCAATTTAACAAAAATAATAAAATACTTTTTGTAAAGATTACTTTTTGCAATATTATGTAAACAAGAATTATTAAAGACAAGTTTTATTTTAAAAAATATTTTAATTTGTTTACTTTTAAGATTTTTAGAGAACTAAATAGCTAACAAAGATATTTTAACAACAAAAGAATAATTGTTGCTTAATTAAAAATTAATGAACTTGATAAAAAGACTTTAAATTATAAGATAACAAAGCAATTACTACTAACCAAAAAAATTATATCAATCGCTTATTAATCTAGCAAATAAGATATCTCAAAAATATTATAATTAATATTACTTAATTAACTTTAATTTTATCTTGCGTTATTCGAGATCTTTAAATAAAAAAAGAGTATCTATTTAGTTTAAGAGTTTATATCTAAAATTATATTAAATCTTAACAAGCATTTTAAGACTTTTTAAAAAAAAGATTTTAAAATCACAATTAAAGAGATTTAAAAGTTTGCGAAGACAATTTTAATAATTATCAATTTATATATATTGCGCAAATCGAATATTAATCGCTTTAAAAATAAAAGACTTAAGAAAATATTTTTACTAAATAAACTAAATATAGAAGTAACAATATTAAAAATATTTAAAACAAATGTTAATGCTTTGTAAATTGCAATATTAGATAAACTTCGAACGCATAATAAGAACGCGAGAATTATAAAAGTAATAAACAATATATATAAATCGACCCTGTATTATCTTCGAGTATATTTTATATTTTCGAAGTTAACAAAGATAACTCTAAACAACAATCTAAAACTAATTAAAGAAAAGCTTTAAAGTAATAAGTAACTAAATTTAAGCACAAAGAGCAATCTATATTAATTAAGTTTTAATACAATTGTAAACTTAAGTCTTAAACTAAAGTTTATAAAGAATAATATTAGAAAAAGAATAAGATTTACAATAAAGTTTCTTGTCTTTATAAATTTCTTAATTGTTATTTATCTTATAAACAAGATATGCTTGTTATATTAAAGATAAAGAATAAACATCTTAATCTAAGACTAATTTTTCTGCAATAATTAAATATAAAGCTACGTATTTGATTTAAGTTGTTCGAGTTTAATTTATTTACAAAAAAGAAAGTAATTCTAATTAACGCTTTTTGAAGATAAGAAATTCTAAAAGCGAGAAGTTAATTAATAAGAATAATTCGCGCGTGCTAATAAAAATATATATTTTAAGGAAAAAATAAAATCTAGAAAAAAACAATTAACTCTATATTATAAAATTAAATTATTTAGCAAATCAAAAGTTGCAAGTTAAATAAAAAGAATAATAATTTGTGCAAAAAATAAAGTATTTTAATGCGAAATTTGTTAATCTTAATCTTTTCAAAGAAAACACAATTATAAATTAGACAATAATAGATTGACAAGTTTGTGTTAAGAATAATAATAGAATTGTATTTGTTAAAAGTAAGATAATCTTATTAAGTAACAAGACAATTATATAACTAAAGAATAATGATAAAGAGACTTAAGAGAAAAAAAGTTTAAAATTAGATAATATTCGAATACGAGATTGCAAGGAATATAAGCAATTTTTCTTGCAAGTTTTTTGTTTTAATAAAATATTATTATAAGTATTTTAAATTTGATTTGCTATATTATACTTAAAAACTATTTAAGCAATATTTTTTCTATATTTGCAATACTATATAATTGATATTACGAAAACAAATTAGACAATGTTTTTAAAGCAAAAATAGTTAGTTTAATTAATTAAAGATTAAACTAATACAGCTTTAATACGCTAGCATTTATTATTATTAAGAGAGATTTAATTAAATTAATTTAATCTTAAGCTAATTTCGCGATTGCATACTTTATTGCTTTTACTTTCTTACAATTATTCTATTTAGCAATTTCCTTATATTGTGCTCTTTGCTTCTCTATTACTATCTATTTATTCTTTTCTAGACGCACAAAATATAATTGCTATCAAAATTATTACAACAAGAGAATAGACTTTAATAAAGAAGCTTGCAACTTAAGAATTATTCTCTAAGAAAAAGTTAAAAGCTTTCTAAAAATTACTTATTAAGAAGTTGTCTTTTAACAAACTTAAACAAATCGAAAAAGCAATATTTAAAATATTGCTTATTATCTTGTTTAAGATTATAGCTATATATATATCTATTGTTAAATTATTGTCGAAGCAAATTATTTTAATCGCGAACAATAATAACACAAGATTACTAAACAAGACTTTTAAATCTTTGTTAATTACTATTATAATTGTATCGAAAGCAAGCTTTTATATATTAAGAACAATTTGTTAAATTTATTAATCTATACAAAACAAGATTAGTGTGATCGTTGAATCGGGTCGAACACTTTTTTCTCAACTCGACCCACCCTCTTGAGCCTCGTAGGGTCGGGCCAATGCCAAGAATTCAAGCTAACTTCGTCGTGTTAGCATTCGTTTATCTTATCTTATCTTATCTTATCTTATCTATGCGCTAACCCAATTGGGCTAACGCAGGGTCCACGCTAATCGCATATGATTAGCGCGTCACGTGACGTCACGTGATCGGGCGGGCTGGGTTAGACGCTCGACGCGCCCCATGCGCTCGACCCACCCGGTTGGGCTAGAACTTTTGCTCCGGCCCAGGGTTAGGGTTGGGCGGGCCAACCCGACCCGATGGTCACACTAAACAAGATCTCGATCTTAATGTTAAAATTAACTATTATAACTACTAATAAAAAGTACGTAACTAGATAATCTTAAATAGTTGATTTTATATTGTAGATTCTATTGAGCAATTTAAAGTCTATTGTATCTATTATATCGAATGCGTCGCAAACTTTATTAAGTTACTTTTAATCTTTATCTCTTCGATACAAAAGTGCGTTAATATTAACATTAATATCTCTTTTAATGGCTTTAATAAATATAAACTAAAAATTATATTCTTATTAAAAATCTATCTAAAAACAATATTAGACTTAAGATATTACAAGTAAGCAATAATTATTGTACGAACGTTAAACAAATTCTTTATTGCAAAAAGCTTGCAACAAATTTTGAAGTTTGCTTGCTTTGCTATTATATAATTTTTTTTATAGCAAACAATATATTTTTTTACAAATTTATATTAAATAATAATAACAATTTTAAAACAATAACTACAAATCAAACTTAAAATAAAATAATTAAGCAAAAAAACTCTATAACTAAAAAGCAAAGTAGAATAATCTTTAGATCTTTAATATATTACAATATATTTTTAAAACAATATAATTTTTAAAAATACAAAGTTTTAATTTCTTCGACTAAATTATCTTTAAAGCGAAATTTTAATTTCTGTTTTATTTAAATCTACAAAGTAACAACTTACAATATCTAGAATATACTAATAGCAATACAAAAAAGTTGCTATTTAACAATATTAAAATTACTTATTTTTAATTCGAAGCATTAAGATAATCTAAAAACAACTTTATTTAAAAATATTAAAAGATTATAAGATTAATTAATTTATTGCTTAAAGTTATAATAATATTTAACTACAAAACTAATATAAAAAAATTGTAATTAAACAAAAAGTTTCTTGAGTTTAATTAACTTGTAAAAATAGTATAAGTAAATATTGTTAAAAGATTTGACAATAATTAATTTTCTTTAAATATAGATTCGATATTGACATCGAATAAGATTAAATAAGTAAGTATCTATAATACTTTAATAATATCTTTGATAACTAATACTATCTTAGCTATTAAATTACATTAATTATTGTTAAGCTTATATAATAAAAAAGATACAAAATATAATTCGCAATTAATATGCTTTTATAAATATTAATAAAACAAGATTAAGAATTAAAACATTACTAAGTTCTAACACCTTTTTAATAAAGAAAAGAATTAAAGTTAGTACTATATTAGCACGCGTTACGTCGCTATTAAGAGCAAAAATCTAATTAATCTTTTTTAATCTCTATTATAATTAAAGTTATATCGCGAGTTTTCTTCGACAACAACAATAACAATATAGAAAGAAATCTAGATTATAGATAGATATTTAAGTCTTTGTTATTAATTGCTATTGTATTGATATTTACTTTAATATATTAAATTATCAAGAACTAAAAAGAAAAAAAATACAAAATTAATAAGATTTGCTCAATTATAATTATTAGTAGTATTTCTATACTTTGTTTGCAAAATATATGTTAATTTATAAAATACAAAGCATTATAATAGACTTATAAGAACGTAAACAATTATGCTTGTTGTTATACAAGTTAATCTCGAAAGTTATCTAAAAGAGAAGACGCTTTATTTAAGTAAATAAGACAAGAACAATAACATGCTAAATAATCAAAAGTCTATACTAAATACTTCGATAACTCGCGAAAGAAAATATAAAAGATAGCGAAAAGAGAAATATATAATTGTTAAAAATAAAAAAAGACAAACAATATTTCTTTTCGATAACAAATTCTAGATTAAATAAAAGAAAAATATGTATACTAATTATCTATTAAATTAATTGTTAAATTAATCTTAAATTATTAGATTCGAGAAAAGAGACTTTTCGACAAGATAAGAAATAAAATTTTGCATTTAAACAAAAGAAATTCGACTAATAATTGTTTTTTACAAAATAAACTCGAAGAAGATGTTTATATATTATTGGAAAAAAAAACAAATAACAAAAGCAATAAAGAGAATAAGTTGAATAAAAATTTGAATAATATTAATGCTGCAAAATCTACTACTATAAGTAATGATTACTTAATAATTTAAATAAATAATTAACTAATTTGCATAGTACAAGACAAATATTGTTAAGATTGCAATTTAAAGACAATAATATTGCAAAAGATAAAGATAACTATATAAGTATTGTAATCTAGTATTAAGAGATCGTACTAATACTAACAAATTTATTTGTTAAATAAAAGAGTAAATTGATATTAATAATATAAATACTTAGAAAAGTTAAGATATAAAGAATATAAACAACAATTATCTAATCTTTTGCTATAAGAAAAACACTTTTACTATAATATTTGCAATCTCTTTGTTTGCAAACTTTCGATCTATTGTTGTTTGTAAAAAGAAGAACTATTTGTATTATACAATTAACAAATTCGAGAATATTAAATCGATTAATAATCTAAAGAAATACAAAAGATATCTAGCGATAATTAAGAATTATAATTTGAATTAAGAGATTAATATATAAGTAAACAATGTCTAATCAAAAGAGTCGATATAATTTTTCGAAAATTATTGATGTTATACTAAATATCTAGTCGCAACGCTCTATACATTAGATTGCGAAAATATAATATATATATTAACAATACGACGCAATAATATTGTTTGTTTTATAAATTGCACAATTGTTGTCTATATTGTCGCATTAATTTAACGCAATATAACTACAATAACTAAGATAAAAGCTTGTATAGCATAAATTAATTAAACTTAACTTAACATCTAGTTGTTAAATTAATATAAAGATTGTTAGACTAATCTATATATTTAGAAGATCGACAAGTTTTATAGTTGTGCGATTGATAATAACTTCTTAAATGATTAAAGCGTTAAGATTATTCAAGTTTAATCGATTGTTAATATGTATTAGATACTGTTACGACAGAACGCTATATAGTAGAGTTAGTAAACTAGATTGTCTACCAGGACGCCTAGGTTGATTTTTTGATTAGTTAGATCTAACTTCTTGACAAATAGTAGCTTCAACAAGTCTTGATCAATGCGTCTTGACAAATACTACACGTTATTAGTTATTATATCTTGTCTCTTGACGAGAGTCCTAAATTCGATCTCTCTTCTATCTATTAGAAGCAATTGAATAGTCGTAGTAGGGCTTAAAATGCAATTGTGCGTTCGAAGATCGCCTATATAGTATCTTGTAGATTTGTTTTGCACACAAGAATGTGTATTTTGTCTCTTGTTTAGGGCAAATTGTTACGACAGAACGTTATATAGTAAAGTTAAGAAACTAGATTGTCTACTAGAGCGTCTAGGTTGATCTTTTGATTAGTTAGGTCTAACTTCTTAATAGATACTAATTAATACAATAATTGCTATGCTCTCAATTAATAGAAAAATAACATTGATTGCTTTGCGTAGTAATTGTATTAAAACATCAAATATTACTTGATTCTATAGAATTTACATAATTTGTAATATCTTGAACAAAGTACTCGAATCTTGATTTTACTTAGTTCTAAAATTGAAGTAACACAAAATTGCGACTTTTGTTATATTAGATCTATATATTTAAGCAACTAGAATCTTATAAAATCAAACGCGAATAAAACATTGCTCGCGAGACGTAATATAGAATAAAGATAACTACAATATAGCTTAGAATATATATATATAACTTTACAAATCTTGTCTCTTCAATAGACTTTAATTCGTGACAAATTACTCTATACAAGTAGAACAATCGTAAGTTTATAGAAATTTATTAAAAGATATCGTCTATATAGCTCGAGAGAACAAATATACAAATCGATACGTAGATTGTAAATTACGCTTAATACTACGTACTTAAGAAGCAAACTTTAATTAATTCTAGATAAAAGACTTTGTTTTTCTTAATAGTTTATACTCGACTTGTGCTCTCTTCGATGCATAAGATATAAAGTTAAATAAAGATAAAGTCTAGATAAGTAGATATTTCAAATCTACAAATCGATTAAAATCTAGATAACAATAAGAAAGATTACAAATGCAACAAGAAGTTAATACTACAGATCTAAGACAACTACTAGACAAAATTAAGTTCTTTGTCGCAGCAATACGCATAATTTTGTCTATCAAACTATTAAGTTAATTTTAAGATTTCTTCAATTAATACAAATATTATAATTGACGATTTTCAATTAATTAGAGTATATTAAAAGTATTCGTATTAACAATTGTTATACAAAAATAAGAAATTTTCTTTTAGAAGAAGACAGTATCTTAGATGCTCTTTATAAGAGTTTTATGTATATTAGCTTTATATTAATAAATAAAAAGACTTATCTTATTAAAAGCACTATCTTCTATTGTACAAGTTACTAGTAAATTGTATTTATATTATATTTTCGCTTTGTTTATTGTATAATAGTGCATTAATATATAATACTTAAATTTAATAGACTTTAATTTTAGTTACAATTTATTGTTTTAATAAGTTTTCTCGAATTTCTTTGTTTAATCTAATTGGATTAGCGTAATTGACGCGCTAGTAATATTTATTTACAAAATACTATTTTTATCTTTTCTTTATATATTAAATTTGTATAATAAAGCAATAGATATCTGCAATATCTATTTTGTTACTTATATTGCTAACAACGATTACATATATAGTACTTATAATACTAGTAAGTATTTCTAGTTGCTTTTATATTATTTGCGAATAATTAAGAATAATTTTTAGTAGACTAGTCGCGTCGGATCGAATTATCGAGTTCGAGATAAGTTTCTAGCTTGTTAAGATTCGATTCGAGTTAGAATATTAATATCAAAAAGTCGATTCAAGTTACAATATTAATATTAAGTATTGACTCGAATTTTCGACTCAACTCGTTAAGACATTAGATTTTCCTATAAATTATTTGTTTATTTAATTCATTTATTTAATTTTGACTTATTTATCTAAAATATAATAAATATTATATAGTAATGCATTAAAGTAATGCAAATAATTAAAACAAGATAAAAATAAATAAATATTTTATTTCTATTTTTAAATTTGAACTCTTCGAATTAAGAATAGAAAATCTTGATATTTTAATGTTATTTTCGATTGCTTAACAAGCTAGATTAGAAACTTAAATCAAATTGTAATTCGAGATTAATATTAAGTTAAGTTACAATATTGATATTAAGTATTTGGATCGAGTTACAATATTAATATCAAGTATCTAGAGTAAATTAGAATATTAATATCGAAATCTAGTTCGACGACTAGTCTAATTTTTAGATTTGCTAATATTTTGCAAATTGTTGTTGTAACTTAATTAATATAAGTATATTAAATAATCAACTCTAGCAATATATAGATTTAACTATAAATTCTATTATTAGAATCTATCTATTTATTTAAGCAAAGATTGAGAAGTTTATCGATTATAGCGTTTGCGACTTATTTGATATATAAAGAGAAGAAGATTGTAGTCGATATAATACTAACAAATAAATAAGATGTTTGCGAAGCGCTCTCGCAAAGAATTTAATCAAGCAAGAAAACTATAATTACAAAGATAAGAAAAATAAGAATGCTCTATAAATTCGAGAAAACAATTGCTAAGAATACAACTCTCTAAAACGAGATAAGAATTGCATTTAGTATAATCGATAAATATATAAGCTAGCGCAACGTTGCGTTAAGCTTGTCTCAAAATAAAAATAATTTATTGCTAAAAAGACTTGAGAAAATAACAAATAAAATAAAATAAAAATTAAAGACAAGAAACAAACAAGAGCTTAAGCAAAAAATAGTTAAGCAAAAATAGTTAGAAACGTATCTTTAAATATAATATATTTATTATTACGCAAAAATATTATTATTGTATTATCGAAGCAAAAGCTTACTAAAAATATAAAGATAATAATAAAATTAGAAGAGACTCGAAGATCGAAAGAGTGCAAAAGATAAATACAAAAGAAATTGTATATTTAGCACAAGACTTAATTATTGCAAACGTAATGTTAATACGTTAACATATATTAACAATTAAACAATATAAGAGAATAATAGTTTTTCGAATAGTATACGAGAATAGACTAATCGTTCGATTCGGTTTTTTCCCAAATCTAGGAATCGAATCGAATTTCTAACTGTATTAGACTATGTTTTAGTCTAACATAGTTAGTATCTGTATAATATTTGCATCGAGAATCGAATTTGCATAAAATTCGATTCTCGACAATTAATCTATACAAGAACAACAAGAAGATATTGAAGCAAAACAATTTCTAAACAAAAAAGATTTTGATAATAGCAATTTTGTGCTAAAAACGCGTCGACGTAATAATATACAAAATAAGAATAAAAAATATACGCAAGAATATAAAAAAAGAGAAGCTTAAAATGTTTCAAAATATTTGCGCAAGAATATACTTAAGTTTAAAGATAAATAAGATATAATAACTTATTAAATATAATTACAAATAAAAGTATATCTTAATAGTTGTTTAAATAGCTAACAAGAAAATAACAAATTGCTTAATTTAACTTGAAATTACGCATAAATCTTAGATTAAAACAGTTTAATATTAAGATAAAAAATATAAAATATAATAATATCTAAAACATTAAGAATATAAGTATATTATATACAATTGCAAGAACAAACAAAGATACGAACATTGCGCAAAGAAATATTGTACAATCGAATGCGCACTTAAATTGACAATTCGAGAAAGCGATCTCTGTAACACAATAGCTTTACTAAGTTGACATCGACTTAAGAGAGTCTCGTAACATCTTGCGCTAGTCTATTGGAGTAACTAAAACTGTTTTGTAATATTTAGATTGTTTTGTAATTTATGTGAAATTCTTAGCCTAATCGGGTTAGTATTAAGTATAGAATCAATAATTAAAAACGAAAAAAATTCTAAAAAATTTGTTTTCAAATATTAATTCTATACGTAATACTAATCCGATTAGGCAAAAAATATTAGATAAATTACAAAACAATTTCAATTACTTCAATAGACTAGCGCGAGATGTTACAAGACTCTCTCGAGTTAATGTCGACTCAATAAAGTTATTGTAATACAGAAACTGCTTCTTCGAATTGTCGATTCAAACTAGCGAGAAGCAAACGAAGTAACAATACGACTTATGCGAAGAGAATTATCGAACGTTTAATTTAAAATGTTTTAAGAGATAGACAAAGAAACAAAGAATTAAGATTACGAAACAAGTTTAATCAATTTATTACGAAATAAGAATAAACAATAAAGACAAGCTTAGAAATCTTGTTATAATATTAGAAGTTGTTATAATATTTATAACAATAACAAACAAGAGCATTAAATGCAAGCTAGAGATAAGCAAATTATTGAAGATTTCGACTTCTCTAAGCGCTAGCGTCGCGTCGACGAAGAGCGTTATAAAACAACTAAATAAGAAAAGTTGCTCAAAAAACTCTCTACTTAGTTATTTGTTTCTTAGAAGTTAAAGTAGCGTTAACAAAGTAATAAAAACTAGCATAAAAATAACATTGTTATAGAAGACAAAGATTACATTAACTCAAAAAACGTCAATTAAAATAAAACTTTAATAATAGAACAATTAAAACTTCGAATATTACAATATATAGATTGATTGCGTCGGGTCGAGTTATTAAGTTTAAATTAAGTACTCAATTTAAATCTTGACAATTCGTATTAACTTAATTCGAAAGTCTTAACAATTCGATTTCTAAAAATTAAAATTAACAATTTAAGTCGATTTCTATACTTAGAATCGAAACTCGATCTAAAAAATAGACTCGAATTGTCAAGACTTAGTATTAGTATAAAGAAATTCTAAAATAAACAGTAGAAAATTATGTACTATTTTTTAATTTTTTAATATAAAATTATCTAGTAATGCATTATAATAATGCATTCGAACTATCTAGATAACTAGAATTAAATTATTAATTTAACTTTTTTAATTAAAGAGTTCGACAATTTTGTTCTATATAATCTTGTCAAAGATTGTAAAAAAAAAAAATTGTATTTTAAGAAAAATTTGAATTCTCAATTTTTTAACTCGCAATAACAATAACACAATATCTACAATAAAATTAATAAGAGCATAATAATACTCTTGATAATATTATTATAAATATTATATTATTGTTATTAAAGTCAAAATACTCTATTACTAAGCTATTAAAACTTTGATATTTAAGTATACTTTGTTTAAAATTCTATAAAGAACTAATAACTCTAAAGTAATAGTATAATTCTCAAAAAGTTAAATATATTACTTAAAAAATCGATTTAAATAATCAAGATATTAGTATAAATATAAATTATATTTAAAAGATTTAAAATCTTAGTTTTATACTTTACTTGAATTGTTTAATTACAACTTAATAATACAATATAATAATGCAAAAAAATAATATATTATAATAGTAGTATATAATAGTAGACTCTCTAAGCTATATATATTAAAGTTATTAATTTAAAATCTTAATAATTTTGATTGCTTTATTATTATCTTAAAGAGTTTAATTCGAGCTATTTTTTATTTTGTTAATATTCTTATTCTTATTATTCTTATCGATTTTATTGTTATTATCTTTATCTTTCTTGCTCTTATTATTCTTTTTGTTATTATCATTATTATTTATGGCTTTATAGTAGTTATAATTTAGCTCTTTCGTATTATCTTAAATCTTATATTGAGTTTGTTACTTATTATTATTCTCTTTAACAATATTATTAAGATTCTTTATCTTAACAATAATAGAATTTAGAATCTTTTTCTTCTTTGTATTGTTTAAGAATGCAAATTCTTTAACAAAAATATTAAACAATTTTATAAAATTGTTATTATTAGTTCTTCTTAAAGTTATTTAAATTATTATAATAAATATTTTGTTACTAAATATTTTTACAATCGATTTTATATAGATTAAAAAGTTTTTATTAATATTAAGTTTGTTGTCGACATTTAACTATAATATTAATTAGTTTAAATATAAAATACAAGTAATATATTTAAATAATATATATCTTCTTAAAAGAGAATTTTATTATTATATTCAATATTTTTATATAGTATTTGTACTTTTTTGATAATTTTAAATTTATTTGTTTTCTTAGTTGCAAATTTCTTTTTTGTTTTTTGTCTTAACTTGTTTTCGAAATATTTTGTTGTTGAGTTATTAGCATTGTATACTTGATTATATTACTTAAATATATTATTATAAATCTCTTTATTAATTTGATGCTTTTTAACTTTCTTTTTAATATTGTTTTTTATAATTTTATAATTTAACTTTGCGACTTTCTTTTATATAGATATTTTAAAAAACTTCTTAATTTATATTAAGATAACTTTTCGATTGTTGCTTTGCTTTTTATATAACTTCTTGTAATTATTATTTTAATCTTTTATGCAATTTTAGAATTATCTTTTACTTCTACTTTTACTTACTTTGAACTTTTTACTTAACACAATTATTATTTCTTTATATTATTATTTATCTAATCTTATTAATAAGTAATGCAAGTTTATTTATATTAGCTTCTTTATTATTTATTTTACGTAATCTTGTTGTGAATTGTTAATTTAAGCTTCTGTTTTTACGCAATTTTTAACACAATTTTTGACGCATCTCTATCGATAAAAGTCTTGAAATTATCGCGCTTTTCTTTATAACTTCTTACGTATATATTAATTTAATTTAATTAATATTACTATCTTTAATAACTTGCATAAAGTAAACAAATAATATATACAAGTAATATAATATATCTTATTTATAATTGATAAACTTAATTTGTTAATTCGAAAGTTTGCTTTAAAGTTCTCTTGCAATAGAATAATTTCTCGTAATTAATCTAAACAAAACAAAATAAACAATAGTAAAAATAAAAGTATCGAAAACAAAAGTACTAATATAGACAAAATAATGCAAATAAATAATATATTTTCAACTAATATACTAATATTTTGCGATAAAGAGAACGAAAATAAAAGTTTAAAACTATTGTATTTCGAGAGATTAAAAGATATTAAAAGTCGATCGATTTTCTTATTTCTAAACACTTATTTTAATATCTAATTTACGAAATACTATATAACAAGATTTAGAATTACAATTTTTAAAAGAACAAATATTGTATTTAAGATTTAATCTTAAACGCACTTTAAGAAGTTGTAAAAATATTTATATATATCTTTTTCTCTAGTAAGTATATTATCTTGTTGCATTACTATTGTAACTACAAAATTTAATTAATATTTTACTCTATATAAACTCGAATCTTGCGACAATTTATGTTAAGCGTAAAATAATTTAATTTAAGAATTATTAATTTATTAACCATTTAAATAAAGCAATTCGATCTTTTCTAATAGTAGAAATTCTAAAATAATTCTATGTTTTTTACTCGAACAATTATAATATATTCTTTGTATTAACTATAAGTTAAGGCTAGCGAGAGAACTATCTATACGTGATGTTGACTACGAATCTGTTAATATTGCGATATTCGACAAAGTCAAATGTTCTTAGCATCAACAAGCAAAACGTTCGCAAGCGTTCGATGCAATTGTTACGACAAGTCGATCGACTAAAATCGCAAAGACAACAACAACATTATTACTACTATTACTACTATCTTGAATCTCTTATATATAATAAGATACGTGTAATCAAGAACACGCAAGATTATTTATAACTATTATTATTTACTTCTTGTATGCGTCGATTGTCGTTACAATAATTGTGTTATATTACGATCGCGAAAGACGTGTTTTAAAATATCGCAAAAAAGTCTCGAAGCACTATACGTATAAATTTAAAAGAGCTAGAAAAGAGTTATACACGCGTATATTATATAGATAGAATGTTAAAGATTTTTGTCGCATATAAATTGATTGCAATTAAGATTACGTGTTTTGATTAAACAATTGTCTTTTGTCTTAATTACGTATACGCTCAATCACGCATTCAAAAGCTAAACAATAAGAGACTTCGTTTACTTTAAAAGGCGATAACAAGAACATTCAATCTTGTCGAAAGTAATACTTCGCTATGTCTTAAATTAAAGACGTTGCTTATGTAAATGTACAAGAAAGTATTAACATTACGCTTGAGCATTAAGACTATATAAATATCAAAATATACAAATACTACGCATTAAGAAACGATCTTTATATAATCGTAGTTTACAAAGAGAACTTATACGTAAATTCTTAAAGCTTTTGTTCTTAATATGTACGAGATTTTGATAGTTTGAAGTTGTCGAACAATATATATAAGATTTTCTTTTGCGAAGATAAATTAACACAATCTTTATATTTTGATAAAGAGTTTATTTGTATATAAATGTTACAATAGATAATTTTTAATATTGAAGCGTCGCGACTTGGATTTGAAAATCTAATCGCGCAAAAATATATAGGACTCGCATAGGCTCCCAGAGATATTAAATCGAGTATAAATTGAAAAAAAAAAGTATAAGTTAAATCTTTGAAATTTAATTATTAATAGCTCTCTTCTAGCAATCGAAGTTATTAAATGAATTATTTTTTTGTATTATTATTAATAAGACTTGTTTGTTTATATTATAATTATAAATACAATATCTTTAATAATATAATATATCTATTAATAAATTTAATTTAGAACAATCTCGAACTTTATTCGAAAAAAATTCTCTTCTTTGTTTATTGCTTAATTATTATTCTTTTCTTTGCAATATATATTTTATAATTTAATAATAATCTTTTTTAAATTTAGATTTATAGTATAATTATAATATTTAATTATTATAATTTGCTTAATTGTTTGCAAACTTATTTAAGATTAATTCTATTAATATATTTTTCGAGCAAAATTAAAAATTTGTTTAATATCTATTAATAATACTAAGTATAAAAATATATTTCGAGTTATTTGCGTTAACTTAAGAAAGTTCGAAGTATTATCTTTTTAATACTTTTAAATTAAATCTTTATTCTTTATAATATTAGTTCGAAAATATTAATTATTTTTATCTTAAGTTAAACAAAAGCGTTAAAATTGTTAAAGTAAGAATCTCGCAATAGGTGCAACAAACTACAAAAGTATTAGCAAAAAATTATATATATTACTATATTGTATTATTTTTTTAACAATATTTGTTTTTTATATTTTTGCTCTTAAACTAGCAATTAAATTGTAAATTCGATTTTGTATATTGTTTTGTAATTAACAATATTATTATTATTATTTTTATGTTATATTTTGTAAAGACTAAATTTTTCCGTAGAATTTAAAATAGTAATAAAATTGTATAATATATTATTAAGTTTTTTTGTTTTCGAATAATATTTTGCAAGCTTTGTTAAAACTTTATTGCAAGTTCTTGTTACAATTTTTGTTAAAAAACAAATATTAATTTTAATTGTTTTGTTTAGATATTCGAGATAATTGAATATCGCATCGAATATTTAAACTCTTAAATAAATATTTATATTAGTTGTTTATAAAACTATAAGAGTGCATTTGTAGAAAAAATTTAATATGTTGTTAACAAGTAAAATTAATTGTTACTTGCTTTTGTCTAGTCTAATTTGTTATATTTTTAATTTTAAGAATATTTCTCTACTTAAAGATTAATAAAATTGCATAATTAATACACACAACAAAGTATTAAATAAATAGAGTTTCAACAAATACAAATATCTTGTACTACTAGTTTTTGTAATTTTTTTTTAATTTGCTTTTAAAAGACTTTAAAGCAAAGCAAATATTAAGCCAAATTATTAATAGCAATTGTAAGAGCGCAAATCTAAATAAAATTTAGTAAATATATTATCTCTTTATATTATTACAAAAATAAATATCTTTTTAATTATAACAAACAAGTCTATACTTCTTGCAATATTCTAAACTTATATATTCTTTAATTGTATGAAAATATTGTTAATTATTTTTTTTAATTCTAAAGTTGTAATGAAATATTAAGTTACTAAATTAATAATATAAATTAAACAAAAAATAAAGTTTTGTTGTTTGTTCTATTAAAATTCTTGTTAATTTAGAACTTTTTCGAGTTTGTTTTTTAAAATATTATTATTGCTCGCGTTATTAATAATAATATTAAGAAGTTTGTCTTTAATCTTAAAAAACTTTAAGATCTTTATAAGCTTTAATATTAATTAACAATCTATATATTTGATATTAAGAGAAGTAAATTTAATAAGATGTTTGCGAAATTAAAATACAATTATTAACTTAATATATTAATACTTCAAAGTAGACAACTCTTTAAAAATTAAATTATGCATTTAGAGCAATAGAGATACGCTAAATATCTTTAAAATTTATCTTGATTTTTTTACAAATTTAATTGGAATTCGAGAGAATTATTTTCGATAATTTTGTAAAATCTAGAAGTACTAACTTTGATCGAAGCATTTTTAATAGCTTTCGAAAATAAAATTATTAATAATTCGAAAGAGTAGATTTAAATTAACAAAAATCTTGTATAGTTAATCTTTTCAATTATCTTAAACAAAGAAAAATAACAAATCGATATAATTTTTCTTCTAATAATATATTAGTTTTGCATTATTTATTTGCATTGTTAATTGTAATTTATATAATTAAAGACTAAATTAATTGCAATTTGCGATTTAGATCTTTTTTGTTTTAAGCAAAAAATTAATTAAAATTATTTTTTTATATTTGTTGTACTTGAATAATTGTAAACAATAGAATAATTTAAAGGTTTGTAACAACTTCTATAAATAATCTTAAAAAAATTCTCTATAGTCGAAGCTACTTAAACAAATTTGTTTCAAAGCTTAGACTATACTTTTATATTAATTTTTTTTGTTTAACATAAATTAACAAGTCTTAATTAAGTTTATAGAAAATACTCTTATTAATTGTAGTTTGTAACTATTATTTTTAAAATTAAATATTAGTATTTGAACTTTACTCAATATATTTGTTTCTTTCTCTTAATATAAGCAACAAAAAATTGTCTCTAATTTTGTTTAATACTTTGTAAAGAATTCTTTTTCTATTGTTGAAAATAAAATTAAGAAAATTTTAATCAAATTAACTCGCAAATTAATTAGAACGTAAACTACTAAATAACAAGTTACGCAAAATAGATTTGCAAAAATTATTTTCGATTAAAGATAATAATTAATTTAAAGCTCTTAAAGAATTAAATATATTGCAAACAAAAGTAATAAAAACAATATTTTTAAATAATATATTAAGAATCTCTTCGAAATAAAAGAGTAATACAAAATAATAATGCAAGTAACAATTAAATCAAGCAAATTATTATAAAATAAAATATTAAGAGAATCTCTCTAAAATAGAAAAGTAATGCAAAATAATAATGCAAACAATAATTAATTCGAGTAAATTATTATATAACAATATAAACAAGTTTAATTGTAATCTCGAAGTATATCAAACTATACTTTAGTCAAAATTTCAAAGTTATAATAACATAAGTCTAAAAATAGTAATTCTTGATATAATAACGTAATTTTCGATTTCTTAACAATTTGATTTAATTTTAATTTTTAAAATCGAAAATCGATTCGATTCGATTTAATTCGATTTTAAAATAGTTAAAATCGAATCAATTTTCGATTTGATTTCTAAAGTTGGATTGTCGATTCAAGTTGATTTCAAAAGTTGAAACCAAAAATCAAATCAACAATTAATTTACCCAAGAGAGTCTCGTAATATCTCGCGCTAGTCTAATAGAGTAATTTAAAATGTTCTTTAATATCTAGATTGTTTTGTAATTTATCTGAAATTTTTAGCCTAATCAGGTTAGTATTACGTATAGAATTAATATTTGAAAACGAAAAAAATTCTAAAAAAACTCGTTTTCAAATATTAATTCTATACGTAATACTAACCTGATTAGGCTTAAAATTTCAGATAAATTACAAAACAATCTAGATATTAAAGAACATTTGAAATTACTCCATTAGGCTAGCGCGAGATGTCACGAGACTCTCTCGGGCCGATGTCGACTCAGTGGAGCCATTGTGCCACAGGGGCCGCTTCCTCGAATTGCCGATGATCGCGCAAGAACTAATCTCTAGCGTTAGCTCTAGCGCGGCCCTAACATAAGCGAACCCGCTAGGGTTCGCTTTAGGGTTTTTTCTTTTTTTTTGCATAGGTCTAAGTACTGAGGCAAGGGTAGAGGGCAACTGAAAACCCGTTCGCATCCAAAGCTTGACAAGTCGTGGGCTTCCTCAAGATTACTTTGTAGCTACGCTCATTGCATACATTGCAACCTGACTAGGCCCACAGTCCTTGGGGATCTGCCGGTAGTAGCATGTTCCTGCAACGCTGACTTTCGTTGTTCTGTGTATACCGGACTGCTTCTGCGCGAAATATTCTTCCACCGCACAGACTGGCATCCTTCATCAAAGCTCATGGCCAATTCTCCTCCCTCAACCTGTACGTCTCAAGCAAGGAATGAACATCTAGGCGCAGACTAGAATTATACCACCTCCTTCAATGGCCAGGTCGACACTGTTGGAACGGAGGTGGACGGAGGTGGACGTAGCGGCTCCCTTTAACATCTCGAAAGAGGAATCGGGTATGGGAAAGCAATGAGAGCAAAGGACTGGTGATCCACATATTGACAGGGTTTGCAACTATTCGTATCTGCCGACTCACCTCGTCGCGCCTGAATACAGCTTGTACAAACTGCGCATCCAGATCCCCAGCTGAGACAGCTTCTATATTCCTGCCTTCGCAGAGCGTTGAACCTTCTGAAATCCTCGGACGACTCATATAACATCGTTAGACCGACTCAAGCCCAGATATTCGCAACCTCTCCCACCCAACCGCCTCCTTTCGATGTGTCTCAGCGGCGTATCCTGAGAAAGCCCTCGCCGTCCGCCTTTCACTCTCGGGATCCTTGGTCAAAATCCTTGATGCGCCTGACGCGCCGGTAAACATTCCGGTAATGCCGCCAAAAAGAAAGCCACTGATAGGAAAGATAGTGAACGTCACATAGTCGCTGCGGCCGGCGAGGCGGATGAGAGGTGTCAGCTCGGGGATGACTCCAACCCTGCCATGCGGAAAAGACCACATGCGATGGCCTGTCGAGCGCGCCTAGCGCGGTCAATATAGCGTTTCGATTCGCCCGAATCCTGTACGCGAACAAAAAGCCTAGATGTATTCCGATAAGACCAGCGATGTTGGGATGCGTTTTTCGACTAGACGCTGCGATTTGGAGCTTGGAGCGGTCTTCGGGTAAAAGATCATGCTCGTAATGGCCTTCGGTAAACTTCTCTAGCACATACGGCGAGCCGAGCATGTAGCATTGAGCCAGGGAGCCTTGAACAGCGACAACGTCATAGTGGGAAGGAAAAAGATCGATGAGCTGTTGAGAATTAAGTAGTCTGATGCAAGCAGGTATGCAGGCTTGCGAAGTGGGGTGTTCCAGAAATGGACTACCTGACTTATCGCATTCGATCAGATTATCGAATGGATTTCTTGGCAGAAGCAAGAGATCCTCTTCAATTGCCTACTTGGCATCTTCTTCAACACATCGTCTCTGGTTGAGACAACGAGAGGACGATGGACGTTTCCAAGCTGCTTCGGATATAAGATATTCCAAAGCGGCAGTTACAGCCGAGCTCTAGGCCCTGCGTGAAGAAATGCGAAGGAATGTTGAGAAGCAAGGGATTTGGGGCCAATCAGAAACATACCTAGCACCTCCAATTACCAGCGCACTTGATGCCAAGACTTTGTCCAATGCCAATAACAGGAATAGACTGTGGATGTGAATCGAATAGGAGAACAGAATTAGGATTTTGAAATCATTGAATCGTGAAGAATCCATTACGACTGCGATTCCGCTTTCATGCAAAAGTATAACAAGGCGTGGGGTATCATTCCGATGCCTGGGCCTCACTGGGCCCGCTGCTGCTGCCGCTTCTGTTCTCTGCAAGATGCGGCATTGATTTCGCTTCGGATCCTCGCTTCCTCGAGTCCGACCTCTTCTTCAGCTCTTTCTCCAAGGTTATCGAGAGCCTTTCCAACACCCATTCGGCCTCCTCTGTCTCTCCCATTAGAGGACTCCGGTTGCCCAGCCAGCTCCACTGCCGCGTCATCTCTTCCTGGTCATTGAACTGTGCTTGCTGTGTATCAGGCTTCGAGTCCTGCGTTCTGGTGATGGTAATTGGCGCTCTCCTATGAGAATTGATAGATGCCTCGTCCTCGCCCATGAGCTTCAAAAACCAGGCCCACTCTTCGTAAGTATATTTCCGCGGAGGATTTTCATTAAGATGCTGCATGACGTTTCGAAACTCTTTCGCTAGTAAGTAATGATACTCATGGAAGTTTTGCTCTAGCTCGTCTCCTCGGCTCTTTGCAGCACTAGTAGCATCAAGTTCTTCTTGCTCGTAGCTCTCAGCAAGACGGTTAGTGGCACGAGCACGTACTTGCTGCCGGTCGTTGTTCTCCTCATCCTGGGACTCCTTCTCCCCAATGTAACCTGGCGGTTCATTCATCACATGCGCTTTGCCGCCCGAGAAGACCTTGTCGTGTCCAAGTTTAGCAAGGATTTCCCTCCCTCGGCCTTTCACTCCCAATTCACCGGGCAGCACCGTGAATTCTCCCAAGTAAATTGTAAAATCGCGCACACCCTTGACCACTGTATCGCCCATGTTGCTGATGAGAATGGTAAGCGTCGGTACAGCAAGTAGAGACCAGAACACAAAGAATGCCTTGCCCGCATTGCTGGACGGTCTGAAGTCGCCGTAACCTATGGTCAAAAGGGAGGTGTAGGCGAAATATAGACTTCCGAAATAAGTCCATTCTTGTGCGTGCTCGGCCTTCCAGAAAACTACCGCGCCCACGAACCACAAGAAGAACCAGGCAGTCACTGAAACAAGGAGGGCCATCCATTTCTGTCTTGTCGATGCATCATTTTGGATTTCGCGCATGAGATCAAATTCTGCCCTTCGCCTCTCACGCTCGGTCATTCCCACTTCAGCCGCCTGTTCCTTACTTTCTACCGGTAGAAGCCGAGCCGTATCTTTGTTCTTGACCATGTTCTTCAATAGAGCTTGCCGTTTCTTTTCGACCATGCGGCTGCCGAGCTTCTTCTTGCCTCGTTCCAAGACCAAGGATCTGATGGAGCCAATCACAAGACCAAGGATCACAATGCCCCCAATAGCGTACGGAAAAAGTAGCCCTCTCCCCAAGTGAGTTGCGGGGGTATAGTCGCCAATACCAATCGTGAGTAGAGTGAAGTCCGCGAAGTAGACCCCATCAAGAAATTTCCAGCCCTCGATCCTGGAGAAGACTGCACCACCCGCGATCATATACACCATGAAGCTCATCGTCTGTAACATCAGAGTACGTTGGCTCGTTGTAAGCTTGAACTCCTTTCGATAGTGACCCATGTGGGCTCCATATACTGTGATACCCATCAGTGTTGCGATGATGAAGTATAGCACAGCAGCAACAATTGCGTAATAGAAGGCTTGTGTGAGCGCTCGATTTTCGTAGGGGACTTTTTCAATATACACAGCGGCTGCAACTAACGAAATGAGGAGGACCGAAGCAATGTACCATCCGATTATGGTTATAGGTTGTGCTTTAGAGAAGGAGAGACGGCGCGCCATATTCAACAACAAAGCAAGGTTGGCAATGAGGGCAAAGACGAGCGATACAGCGTTAATAGCTATTAGCCTACGGGTAGAGGTCAGCATACGTACTTCAATGCGCCAGCAGTAGGGCCTTCTGCATAGGCTGTAAACAACCCGAATGGATCATCCCTGCTGGCAAGTTTGTTTCCCCATGCCTTCTACTGAATTACTGGCTTCTGAGCGTACCATTTGGGATCCAGCACGTCAATGCCCTGTGCTTCATTGCCGCCGGGGGGTATTGTTTCTCTCCATTTCTCGACCAGAGCGCACACCGAGAAGCCACTAGCCATAGGCCCAAAAGCACCCTTTCCAATACGTAAGCAGCGTCGTCGAGACGTCCGAAACAGTACACATACAGATAGTAGGGGAAAGGCAGTGGAAGCAAACCACCACCGACTGCAGGAGATTAGTAGTGGTTATATACGCGAATGAGGAGCAGAACCTTGGCTTAAGGAAGGTCTGCTCATCCTCCTCTTGGATCTCTTGCTCTTTTCGCTCTAAATTTCTGTTTTCCTCCACAGCCTTGGCCCCATCTTCTATAGGGGAATGGAGCCCTGGGTCGTTCATGGTGTCGATTGATGTAGAGGGAAGGCGGTAGATTAACGCCAGATGCGGCGAGTGACTGCTTTGAGGGTGTTGAACATCGCACACTCTTGATAAAGTGACGGGCAACGCAACATAAAGGAGTGGAAAGAATGGGGGAAATTCGAGCCATTCCGGGGGGCAGGTGATCAGGGTCTCGACTTTCGACTCTCGGGATGAGGTGCGCGTGGTTTGTCGATCATGCCTAGCGCCACCAGCCACATTAGGCCGAAACTCTATTCGGTTCGCTTAGAACCTTGCTTTGCTAACGCCCTGACAGAACGACAACGAGATTATAATTCAAATGACGAAGACCAAGTGAAACAAAGACAGATTGACGAAACACTCACCCTGGTGCATTACTTTACCCATTCTGATATCGTGTACACGTTGAGTCCGTTTGTGCTCCGACTTTGACCAGTCAATAATTCGGATCATCCATGAACAATTTGTTCGGATTATTTGTTCAGAAGAATTTGCCCAAGTGTTAGTTCTCTGCTGAATACCAATGGATCTCGGAGAAACGCCCAGGTTTGTTTTTTTACGCTGGAGGTACTACTACGCCGACGTAGACAAGTTTAGAAGGTCAACCAGCAGCGAATGGGCTACGCTCTCTTAACTTCTTCCCAAACATCCATAACAGCACAGGAGCAGGCAGACCTATCCCAATTGCAATAAAGCCCAACAGGTTATTACCCCAGCCATAGTCCAGCGCACTGTACATATATGGGGCGAACAAAGGGAAACCAAACCCCGCGGAGCTTCGAAGCACTGTGGCCGCTCCAATGGCAGATGCAGCATACATGGTATAGCTGTCAACCAGATAGGTTTGAATACACTGGAATCCGATGATCACACCGCCTGCAAAGAGTACGGCACCAACGTTGGGGAGGATCCAGTGGGTGTGGTACTGAGCACTCCAACCATAGATGAAAAGCCCACATGGTACCAGAATGGATCCGGGAACCATGAGCGGCGTTCGAAACTCGGGTCTACCGACACCACCGTTTCTATGCTTGAGACGCCGATATATTCTATCATTCAACGGTGCACAGATCTGGGTTCCGAGAAAGAACCCAAGAGCTAGCGAGATGTAATTCAGCCCGCCGATGCCGATGGACTCATGGTAATGCTCCGTCCAGAGGATAGGGAAGGTGGAAAGTACCAAATACATGAGGCCATAGAGGTAAGCCATGTAAACCGCAAGGGCCTGGACTATCGGCTGAGTACCAAGAAGCTTGAATGGCCTGATCAAGGCCCTCTCCATGGTAATTGCGAAACTACGCTCCGGATGTTCGTACTCCGTGTGTAATGCCGCATTACCCGTTTCTTTGCGAAGTTTGTTGGCTTTGACATGCAGAAGCTTCGGAGGATAAGTTTCCCTAAGAAAGAAGAGACCTGAAAGCTGAATTAATGCGTCCCCGATTGACACAACATAAAATGCCCAACGCCAGGTAGTATTTTCGGTAATGAAAGCCCCGGCTATTGGGCCAATGGCAGGGCCGAGAAGCGGTGCCACTATATGAATACGGAGTTAGAATTCCTTTTCGGATTTGGGAAATGGAGACATAAGGCATGTCTTATGAGCCAATGCTCGCTAGACATGTCTCAATGCTCTTGAAAGGCTCGAAAGGGGGTAAAAGACGCTCGGAAAGGATAACCTACGACTGTAGATGCTAATCGCACGGCCTCTCTCTTCTGCTTTCCAGCAATCGCTCAGCACACCACCTCCAAGGGCCAATGGAGCGCTGCCACCAAGTCCTGATAGGAATCTAAACGCAATCATTTCGCCCTTGTTCTTGCTAGCACCACATGCAGTATTGAAGACCAAGAAAAACAAATTGGAAAGTTGCAGGACTGGGACACGACCATATATCTCACTCAGGGGCCCAAGGATCAATGGACCTATGGCGTATGCTAAGACGAAGATTGAGAGGACCAATTGCTGCTCTACCTCGTTCGTGATCTTAAACTCTGACGCGATAGAGCTTATTGCTGGGGCGACCATCGAAGACGAGACAGGCGAAATGAAGGTAAAGGATGAGACAACGAGTGTTGCGGCCCAGCTGCGGCGTTTCATCCAATTCTTCGGGTTCTCCGGGTCGTCGGGGCCATTCCATGTCACCTTGTTCGCTCACTTAGTATGATAACCTGTGCCGGAACCGCCTTCGTGCTCACAAGATTTGGATCCTTGACTGATCGAGCGCTTTTTGTCTTTTCTAGCGGCGCCTCAACGTCTCCTTCATTGAAAACCCCGTCTCGCGTCTCCATATAATCATCCTCGGCGCTATAACCGGCTTCGCGATCGTCCTGATGCTCTACCTTTTCGACGAACTCCGAATCATCTCTTGATGTGGGCTCTGACTGCTGACTGTGATGCTCGCCATAGCTGTGATAATGTGAATGATCATCAGAATGTTGGGCCGAGAAAACCCTCGATAGGCGAGGTGGACGAGCACTTGCTTTCGAAGTTGCAGGATGTGACCTGCTTCTTGTTTTGCGAGTGCTGGTATTTGCGTTGATCTCCCCTAGCTGACTCATGTCTAGGCAATTGCAATAATTATTTGTACGGCAATGATTCCGTATGCCGAACTTATACGTTCCTGATCAAGGTGTGGTCGTCTAGGAATTTAGGTTTTGGATAGATGAAGGGTGAGATTTCCAGGTGCTGTCAGGTCTATGGGTCCAGCCAGGGAAAAGAAGCAAGCAATGCGTGAAGTACCAAGAATAGAGAAGGTGTACGGGTGATTAAACAAGCCGCCATTGAAGCTGTGTTATATATGGGCGGTCTCGGTGAAGAAAGCCGAAAAGCGAGAAATGGATGACGGTGACGGTCTTAAGAGAAGGAAATAAGCATCTCGTGCATTAGCGCAGAGCATTCGGTTCAACAATCAATAGTGTTTCGCCACAAAGGCGCCACACTTACTTGACGGCCTGCGAGATACGGATAGTATTACTTCTTGCAGATTATCTTGAGTAACTCTTCATGCTTTCTCGGTCTCGCCAGGCGGATTGCGTGTTCGTAGTATTCCGCCTCTTTCAAGCCAAGAAAATCTCCACAAGCATCTTGGCAAGCTAATCTCGATATCGGAGGCTGGATGTTAGGCACTGGCGAGATCTAAATGCTGGTAAACCGTTTCGTCATAATAGAAACCACCTGAAGCCTTGTATTCTCAACATCGACCCCTCTTTTATTGACCAAAATGGCGCAATTCGGAGACGCTCATCCTGAAGATAGAATGTTCTTGGCAGGGAGACCTTTGAGTGCGTTCATATCAAGCTGTATGATCCTGAACCCAAAATTGCAGATGTGCTGAGGGCCGAGTTCAAAACGCCTTCCCGTACTTCCGATTAAAGCGCCAAAGAGATCCGAAATTTCGAATATCAAGCAAGACAATGTCTAAGGTATGTTTGCTTCATTGTCGGGCCTTCTGATTGGGTCCATGTATGCGGAAGTGCAAGGCTTTGATTCCTTGACTCTGCAGCTAGTAACTTTCACGGATCGTTCGTTCCAGCGTCAATTCCGTGACTTCGTTCTTCCATAGGTGTCAAGCAGCGAGGCAACCACTTCTTGCCGACACAAGGGAGGGATAGCGGGATAGCGGGATAGCGAGATGAAGTTTATTGCTGTTCGACCCCAGGGCTAAATGTCTACACCCTTAGCCCTAAGATGCTGGCTGGTCACAATGCCCCATTTTTCCGCCAAGATGCTTGCCGCTACCCCCTGCCTGCGAGGACTATCGATAAGGTAGGGTTGAGAGCTCCGAATAAAAATGTCAGCATTATGAAATGCTTGGTAATCTACAAATGAATCAATATGAATTAACGTCCTGTCGGCTATAGAGCAAGCTCAAGGTTGAAATGGAATACAAAGATGCATCTTTGTTATCTATTAAACATCAGTTCCACGATTCATCTGTTCCTCTAAAATAAAATCTATGTATGATGGTTAACTTCTCCATCAACAAGCTTACTTCGCCACTGGCAGGTCGCGAGAAACCACCACCTTTGCCTGGGTATGTTCCCAGCTATTTTAATGGCACTGAAGCTGATTCTACCAAGCGAGAGAGCCGATTATGGCAAAAGCGATGTCAATTTATCAAGTAAGGGGCCCAGCAGCGCCTATGAAAAATTTCCCGCACCGATCGACAACGGTCAAAGAGGTGGTTTCGATGTCCATATCTACTATAATCAGGTTACCCGCACCCAAGAAGGTCCGCCAAGGTCATATTGACTGGTAGGCAGAATAGCCAAGAGCAGGCAACCTTTGCTTTCGAGCTGTGGGAGCGGATCCGCCGCGAATTTCCCGAGCTGCGCATTCACAAAGTCTGGGATAGACCCGTGGGTCCACACCCTATCGCCATGTTCGAAGTGGATGTCCTCACCCCAAAGCAATTCGGGGCTTTAATTCCATGGCTAGTAATACATCGAGGATCTTTGAGCGTACTTATACATGCCAATACAGGCGACGACGAACGGGATCACACTCAGGTGAGCCTTTCAGATAACGTAAGACGGAGGCGTGCGAGACCTGACAAAGATTAGCTGGCTACGTGGATGGGAGAAAAGCTAGACCTAGACTTGAGCGTCTTCCGGAAGATGAGAGAACTACATGCCAAGTTGGAGAGGTTAAAGGCTGCGCAGGATTTCGAGCTTTGAGTAACAAGAGAACAGATGACAAAATGCAGTGATTCCGCAGTTGGGCCCAATTGGCATTCATTAGTCATGTTTGAAATCAGTGATGGATGCAGCATAACTGGCAACCGCTGCCCAAAAACCCTCCGATCTCATTTCCCTAAAGGGTCATGAATCGGCTCATTGTTCTGAGAGAAGCTTAGCAGCCGCTTGTGGCGGCAAATAACCATGTTCGACAACTTCGATGCCGAGTTTATCCCTTTCGAATCTCAGGTCTCGCTGCACAAGCCGTCAAGATGAAAACCTCGATCTTTGATGGTGGAAGATGATTGTCTCTTCACGTTAAGCTTCGATGATGTCGACGAGCCTGGCGCTCAATGGTTTTCTACACGAAGTATTCTTCTGGCACGGCTGGTCTCTCCACCGTACTGTACTGGATGGGTACTATTACTGGGTCCTGCCGAGAAGCCTGAACGCTGATTCTAGACAACTCTACAGATCATCAAATGAAGCCCCGGTTACTTCATCGTGGGAGATCGTCCATGCAAGCCATGGCATGGATGTTGTTACCGCAATCTCCTTCAATGTGAGGCTATTTCCGAGGCCGAGGTATCTATCGTTAAATGTCGGTCCCTCTCCTCCTCCATCTCCCATCATCTTTGGCTCTTGAGCTTTGTCACTCTCTAATCAACTACGGTCCTTTCTTTTTTTGCACCTTGCAAACCGATGTTTGCGTTCTCTCTTTGAGACTTCCATAATCTACGCTCATTTCAATTCTTTTCAAATTCAATATTAATACCTTACTCAATCGTGTTGTACATCAAAATGCGCGTCGTCCAGTTCTCCGACCGGATCGTTCTGCTGGCTGCCGCATTCGCTTCTGGAGGCTCAGCTTTTGACGCCGCCGTCAACACTAATTTGGCTGTGTACTGGGTAAGGAGGGAAGCTTGCAATGATGGCCCATCCTACTAAGATGGTGTCAACCGTAGGGTCAAGGCGCAGGCCAGCAGCGCTTGTCACATTTCTGCAAGGACTCGAGCATCGACATCATACCAATCAGCTTCTTGAACGTTTTCCCAAACCAAGGAGAGAGTGGGTATCCAGGCACCAACTTCGGGAACCAATGTGGAGGCTCAACATCCACAACGCCTTCTGGCGATCATACTCAACTGCTCTCGGACTGCTCCCTTATCGGTCCTGATATCAAGTTATGTCAGAGCATGGGCAAGAAGATTCTTCTCTCTCTGGGCGGAGGTATGTCCTTCAAGGCTCGACTTCACGTCATGTGTGCTGTGGTATCCCATGCATTGGCACGTTTGCGTGTAATTCTTTTGGCTATCCTTACGAAACCCTTCTCTGATTCCTCAGAGTCTTCCGACATATGTGCAATTTTCCCCAACGTTTTACCGCTTTGGCGATCGGCCACCATTGGTTGTTCGGTTCATTGCCATTTCGTCAACACATTTTTCGAGGAGGCAAATCAACCGGTTGTCTGTTCAGCCAGCCATTGGACTTAGCAATCCGCCAGCGCATGGAAAAGCAGAAACACCTCATTACTAGATGGTCGTGGTATTTGCCAATCAGATTATTTGTAGATATGCTTTTATGCGACGCGACACTGCTGACTGCGAGACGATTTATAGCTATACCAACCAATCAGTCCATTGATAACGATGCGTCCGCGGTAGCCTTCAGTGAGTTCCTTTGGGGTGCCTTTGGTCCTGTCGTCGAGGGCTATGACGGTCCTCGTCCTTTTGGAGATACCGTATTAGACGGCTTCGACTTCGACATAGAGAGTATCTTGAAAGCAGGTCAAGATCCTTCTGCGCTGTACCGAGGCTATGCCACAATGATTGACACGCTTCGCGGCTTCTATGACCTTGAAAGGAAAACGAAAGACTAATATATATCGGGTGCGCCTCAATGCGCCGTCCCTGATGCAGTGAGTAACTTTCTTAGAGAGCCCCTTCATTATTCCGACAGCATCTCGGGTATCCTTAAGAACATTGAGGATATCTACTTCGTCACGACAGTTTATGAGACGAAACTTCTAACCTAGAGATGATGATAGCATTTAGCCAACGCCATCGAGCACTCGTGGTTTGACTTCGTCTTCGTGCAATTCTATAATACCCCACAATGCTCAGCGCGAGCGTACTTTGGCTCAGCCTACGGTGCCTACGGTGGTCCGCCTACAGATATTTCGTTCGATGCGTGGGCTCAATTCATCAGTATTTCGTCAATGAACTCCAAAGCGAAGATATACCTCGGTTTACCAGCATCTCCAAGTGTGACATACGACAAGCATATGTATCTACAGCCAGATGAAGCGGGTCAGATACTCCAACATTTTCAATGCAAGTATCCGGAGCTGTTCGGAGGCGTCATGGTCTATGAGGCGACAGCCTCCGAAGCCAATGCAGTCCATGGTACGCCATATGCCGATGCAGTCAAGGGTTATCTCAAAGACTCTTCCTGTGCTACTAAGCCATCGAATACCTCGATCAGATCTGCACCGACCTTCCCCGTTAGCTCTGTGGCCTCCATGACCAATCCTTCGTCAGCGATCTTATCAACGCAGTCCATATCCATCTCCTCAGCCAACTCGTCATCTGGTAGAAAATCTATGCCCTCAATAAAATTTATGTCAACGGCAACCTTCAATTCGTCGTCTTCCCACACAAGTACGGCTTATGTCTCGCTTACACACGTGAGTCGACCAACGGGTGGACTGTCGAATAACCTAACCGTTGCACCGATCGGTCACAATGGTACGGTAAAACAAGGTCCCACCGTTTCGAGAAGCAAGATAACCGGTATCTCTGGCTATTCCTCTCAGAAAACAGCTTCCACTTCTACAGCATACAACATTTCGAGCTTCGCCACCTCAAAGTCAATTCCAACTGCTACGTCCAGCATCCTCGCAGGCTCCATCTCATCCTATTTGCCGTCTTCTCAGGATACAGCGTCCACTTCTACAGCATCCAACGTCTCGAGCTTCTTCACTTCAAAGTCAACTCCTATTGCTATTTCCAGCATCTTCACAGGCTCAATCTCATCCTATTCACCGTCTCCAGGAGTCCCTCTTAAGTTGAACAATCATTCCTCGACTTCGGTTTATCAGTATCCGTCGATTCGGACCTCGGTTGTCTCTGGAATACCATCTGTCGGGTCATCTCAAACAAGCATTCACACGAGCTTCATCTCGGACACAATCTCAACTACGCAAAATTCTCATACCACGGATTCGCCGTCGATTAGGTCACCAATATCTAGCTTCTCCAGCACGGCAGAAGTCGTTCGTTCGAGCGTTATCCCCTCTGTAAGCTATGCTACTGTGACTGAGGAAACGTTTACGACCAAGATGTAAGATTCCCGCCTGTAGAAGAGCGATAGTTACTAATGGCTCCTTAGTATTGTTTCCTACACAACGACATGTCCGGTAACATACGAAGCCACTTATGGTGGGAAGACCTACACGGAAGTTAGTACGACAGTGTCGGTCGCTTACAGTACAATCACGTCCACAGTATGTCCAAGATGCTCAACACCCACCCAATTTGCGACAACGAAAGGTGTCTCGGACTCACAGGGAGTATCTCAAACCATCTCGTACAGCCCCAAGATCGTCGTCCCAATGCTTGGGCAGGCCTCCATTATTCCAGGAGGCCGCCTACCTAGTGCCCTGGAGAACACCAGTACCAAAACAACAGGCTCATCTCCGCTAGCATCTCACGATGACCAGTCTCCTCAGGTTGCTGGTCATGGCTCGGCAAGCGTGGGTACGGAACGTGCGAGGCCTTAGCAGCCAGCATCTCATCTCCAGTCTTCTCCTTACTCAGCTTTGGCTTCTGTTACTGGTTCCGCGGAACATGGCAGAAAGGGCACACCACCAGCTGGAAACAGTGAGATTCAAGAGAACGGTCCTGCCAGCGTTGGGTTAACAGAAAGCAGCTCTGTGGGCGCTGAGAGTCAACCACCAGCACCCGCGGCTGAAGGGCATGCCTGCAGCCCCTTCACAAACTCTGACAACCCAAATGACAGGGATCGTCACTAAAGTAGTGACAGCAACCATAGTTCCAGTGGCCGCTTTGCCAACGTCTTCATCAGCAATGAACGACATCAGTCGAGCATCATCAGCTGCAAAGCCCCTTATCACCGAAACACTGATTCCAGTACCTGTAAGCCCAAGTCAATACAACAAAGGCCCAGTTAGTGCGCCCTATATTTCCGGCAACGCTACATCGACGTATGGGACGTTGGCGTCTAAAGGGTCGAGTACCATAAGCGCCAGTGTGAAAACAGGAAGCAATGCCGTCTCGAGTGTGCAGCCTGCCTCTGTCCCTTTTACAGGTGGAGCGAGTAAGGAAGCCAGGGGTATCCTGACTGTCATTGGTGTCGCGATTGGTGCAGCGTTGATCTTCTGATCTCAAGTATGAATCCCATGTCTCTCTCAAAATTTTGGAGCTGCTCGACACACTCATTTTTCGGAACGGAATTTTCGCGGCAAGGAATAGTGCACTGTTCCTCGGGACGATGAAAAGGTTCTGACGAATGGTCCATGGGCTGTTGAGTCAATTCAAACCGATAAGCGAAGACGCAAACCGTCAATACAGTTCACTCTCTCGTAGATTGGGTCCATCGAATGGTCAGAGCCTACAGATCAGATACTCACATACATGACAAAAAAACCCGGAGGAATGCACCATACGAGCCGATAGGGTATATACTGGAAACGATCAAACACCACATAATAACCCCAATCATCCATCTTCTGCTTCTCTAGCAATAAAGCCTGGACTGATATCGTATTATATTCAGAACTGACAAATCATCCGGAGACTCTAAAAATATTACTATCGCATGTCGCCTGAGGTTCATAAGTAGTGGCTCGGATTTACTTACTTATTCCCGAGCACGTGACTCTCGCACTCGGTTCGTCCCTTCTATTCCACCGTCGGTCATCTGCGCAAAGGGCGCCCGACTACCTCCTTCCTCTCAGTCATTATGCAATGACGTTCTTCCGCTGCACCCACGACAGTATGACCTCGATCTAGTCTGATATCATTCATGCACGGACCCGCATGATCGACTATCGTGTCGCGCGAGACGACTGAGAGATGACCAATGCGAGCTTGTGATAGGAACCGGCAGTTCTCCCACTGAGTTGGTCAACTTCATTGCTATGTGGGTAATTGGAGATTCGCGGCTCTTGCTGCGAGCACTTCATCACCGGAGAAGCCCGGGTGACCTTCATGAGCTACAATTGCCCACCATCGGGGGTCATTGCCCTTTTTGAATCCATGTCTGGACAAGGGGAACCGCTGAACAATGTATGAATGAGGCAGGCACACATGGTCAGGCAGATCACTAGATGCCATGCACTCCTCCTGGATGGGTCGCCAGCAACAGCGATGGTCTCGTCAGAGTATGATCTCATTGCACTATTCTCCAAACTTCTCCATCTCTATGAAATACTTAACTTATCCATTTCCTATTTCGAGACGTGACGCTTTCGGACCGAAGTTCAAGCACACGTTGTAGTCTTATGATACTTCAATAGCTCTAGCTACAAGTTTACAATGCTTTTCTTTGACTTTCTACCGGCTCTATTCATTACCACGTTCGGATGCAATGCTTCTGTCGTGCCACTCCCCGGTTCACCGTCGCTGGATTATCCAGCGAATGGCCAAATTACTATCAAAACTCGCCAAGGCTTCTCGAGTCGACCAAACAACGACACCCTAAACCAAGAACGCGCAGACGCCGTCCGAAATGCCTTCACTTTCGCCTTCAAAGGCTACTGGGAAGCTTGCAAAGGACAAGATGAATTGCTACCAGTCAATAACAACTGTTCCAACCCAAGGTAATCGTTATAGATTCAGCCATTGTTTCGAAACTGAATCCTACAGGAACGGTTGGGGTGCCTCAGCGGTCGATGCATTCAGTACTGCACTCGTCATGGAAATTGAACCAATAGTCACAGAGATCCTTGACTATATCCCTACCATTGACTTCACGACGACCACCACAGAGGTCAGCTTGTTTGAAACGACGATTCGGTACCTAGCTGGGATGCTGTCAGCATATGATCTTTTGAAAGGACCTTTGTCAAACTTGACCACGAACACATCAGCGGTGGACAGTCTTCTAGCGCAGTCTAGGAGTCTTGCGGACTCATTGAAATACGCGTTCGATACAGCCACTGGAATACCAAGTAACAATCTATTCTTCACAACCCACTCAACAGATGGGTCAACTTCTAATGGTCTCGCTACAATCGGTTCTCTGCAGCTAGAATGGCAGCACTTGTCAGACCTGACCGGCGACCCTCAATATGGTAACCTAGCACAGAAAGCGGAGACGTATCTGCTAAACCCTCAACCTGCTTTCGCACAACCATTCCCCGGCCTCCTGGGTACCAACGTTAACATCATGACCGGGCAATTCCTGGACGCTAGAGGAGGCTGGAACGGAGGCGATGATTCCTTCTACGAATATCTCCTGAAGATGTACGTCTACGACTCTTCCCGCTTCAGCAACTACAGCGACCGCTGGACTCTCGCCGCCGACTCGACAATCAAGTACCTGACCTCGCACCCCTCCTCCCAACCCGAATTAACCTTCCTTTCCTCCTTCGTGAACACAAGCCTAGTCAACACCTCGCAACATCTAACCTGTTTCGACGGCGGCAATTTCATCCTCGGCGGCCAAGTCTTCGGGCGACAGGACTACATCGACTTCGGCCTCGAGCTCGTCAACGGCTGCCATGCCATCTACAACAGCACAGCAACGATGATCGGGCCCGAAGCCTTCAGCTGGAACACCTCGGCTTTACCCCCAACCGACACAGCTTTCTACAACGAGCACGGCTTTTACATCACCAATCCGCTGTACGATCTACGCCCCGAAGTCATCGAGAGCTACTATTACGCTTTCAGAGCCACAGGTGCGTATCCAGTAACTTCCAAAGCCCATATCATCCATCGCACGCACTAATCCATACTCAGGCAACCAAACATACCGCGACTGGGCCTGGGACGCCTTCGTGGCCATTAATTCCACATGCCGAGTCGGCAACGGCTTCTCGTCGATTGCGGACGTCGATACCCCCGGTGGTGGCTCGTTCATGAATGAGCAGGAGAGTTTCTTTTTTGCGGAGGTTATGAAGTATAGCTATTTGATCCATGCCCCGGTAAGTCATCCATCTTGACTGGGCGGATCGATTAATGAGGAGGGGTGCTAACGAGAAGGCTAAGGATGCGATCTGGAATTTCGACTATAACGGTACCAATGCTTTTGTCTTCAATACGGAAGCGCATCCTCTTAAAGTCGCTGGGCCGCTGGTCTGACTCGGAGGAAGCATGCATGCATCTTTCAAGGGTTGAATGTGTGTACATAGTCTCGCGGTCTGCTTTCTGTGGTGTTGGTGTGATCCTTGGCTCTAGGACTCGAAAGCGGGCTTGGGTCGTGAGTGCTTTCGAGTAGGGGGAGCTTGGCCATTAGCTGCTGCTGAGACACACAGATGGGAGAATGGGGAAGAAAGGCAGCAAGGTTTAGGTAGGTGGTCTGTAGGTTCGATCACTATCAATCTATATTCATAGAAGCCTCACCAGTTCTCATCATTACCTTCCACTGTTCTGGTCAAACAGATGATACTTGTCACTGGCTTGCCTCTCTTTAGCTATATTTAGGCTTTCACTGGTTAGTCAGTCACATCAATCTCCATCCCATGATCGTGTTACTTCGTTATTACACTGATGCTCAGGCCCCTGCGATAAATGCACCCTGCTAGCGCATGGGATATGCCTATATTTACAGAAGCAATAAATGCGCAAGCATGCTATCGATCTGCTTGCGAGATACGGACTGACGCGATAGCTGCTGGGTGTAGAGATGGTGCTTCAGGACGTAGATTATCAAAGACACGTGAATCCGGACATTTGCTCGGGCTAGGGGAAGGGAGCAGTGGAGAGCAAAAGCCTTATGGATACTAAAACGTGGGGGTTCTCAAGATGAAATGCAGCGGTGCAGCGGCGCGTTGGTGACTAGAATACATGATAAGCTAATTGCATGATATGTGTGTGGTACGGCAGGTTGGACACAGTTCCGAAGAATTTTCGATTGATGTTGTTTGCTATCTACCGGAAAGCTGGGGGTAATGTGCTATTTGAAATGCGTAGTTACTGTTCCACTCGAGAGGGGTTGAGCTAGAAGGAGTATCGTATGAATGCGAACTGTAAAGCAATGAAGGCTAAGAGGGTATCGTATGAATGCGAATTGCAAAGTACTGTAGGCTAAGGGGGTACCGATTGGATGTACGTGTCGTAACTTCGTGAGTATCTCGAGGATATCGAGAGGGTCTGCAAGTCGTTGTCAGCTCCTGCAGCGCTAGAGAAGGGCTCCCCAATACTGACCACATGATGGGCCCGATCAGCTAGAGATGAAGATCGTTCGCCGATCTGTTCGATGTGATTCTAAAATTTAGAGCTTCATAAGCCAGGCCTCAGCTGATATCACTCGCCGGCCACCTCCCCGTCCCCACCCATGCATTCTCCAACGGTTCACCCGCGACCGTCCGATGCACCACCTCCAGCCTAATCGTGCACTTCCCGTTCTCGTTCCTCCAACATGGCGCCTCGTCAATTGTTTCGCATAAGAATTCGAAACTATCCTCGAACCCTTCCTTGAGCAATATATTGCGATCGCTGGCCAGTTCCGGCATCCACGTGAATGTCGCCTTCAATGCTTCGACGTTTTCGGGATGGGAGCCCATGCCGGAGATCTTCAGGACGGCGGCGAAGAGGGAGGGCATCGTGGGACAGGAGCGGAGCTTGATGGGGGTGTAGGAGCCGGAGTGGACGATATGGAGGATCGTGCGATTGAGCTTCTCGGGCGCAAGAGGCGGAGGGATCAAAGGGGCTGTGACTGCGGTTAGTGGGCTGGGAGTGGCTTCGCCAGAGTTTCCGAAGTAGAATGGAGAGGCCGGAGGATACTGGGAGTTTACTGGGCGGAGGCGTAGTGGAGGTGGCTTATTCCCGTTCATTTGACCCGAGGACCTCTTAGCTGCAACTGTGGTGTCCCCTTCGCTGTATCGTTGGGCCTTAATGACAGCTCCACCGCGTCTCGCATGCGGAGCTAGATGAAAATTTCGTTTAGCTGGGTTCCTCTCCACGTCATAGTCGTCCGTCTCATCGTCTGGGTCTGTCTCATCGTTCGAATCCTCTGGCTGACCTTTTCGTGGGCGTTTCTTTTTTACGGGTGTCCAGGATTGGGAGCGAGCAGCTTCATCTCTTGCGGTTGTCGCCCCCCTCTTTCTGTTGGTTCTATCGTAGCGAGCACACCATTTAGCTCCACTGCTGCTATGGCCGCTCATGGCGTTGAAGTGATCTGCGATAGCTTGCCATGTCTTACCCGCGTGTCTCATCTGTATAAGTATTTTGTCGGTCTCGTCCGAATGTTGAAGCTGACCTGCGCGTGATTGAGTGCTTGTAGCCCCGGTGGAGTAGGTGATATTTCGCTTCGCGTTCGAAAGAGCTCGCGGGACAGAACTACCGGGAGTCAAGAGCTCAACAGGTTCGCGTGGTTCCGCTTTCAAAGCGGGGAATTCTGACGATTCTGCATTCAGAAGTGGAATTATAACATCGTCCCCATCGCCATCTGAAGAGGATGAGGACGAGGAGTCGCTGGTAACCACAGTCTTCGGCCTTCGTCGTATGCTTGCGCGCTGGCCGACGACACGAGGTGGAAAGTCATTGTCGTAAGAGTCCGTCCAATTGTAGATGACGCCGCTGTCACTCGCCCGTAGCGATCTCGAAGCACGCACGATCCTCTTCCGGGAAGGGTCTGTTGAAGGTACAGTGAATTGGTGCGATGGCGCCACTTTCTTCATCCCAATGACTGAACTCATGGGACCCTTATCCGGATAAGCTATAGGTATCTTTGAGAAGCCTTCATCCGGGCCCTGCCAAAGCCTGAAAACTGATCCTCCAGGAATACTCCCAGTAGCTCCCCCTGATATGCTCTTCACAATACGCGAGAACCCATCAAGCTCGACGGTGGTGAACAAACATCCGTCGTCCCAGAGCCGGTAGGTAAGTTCGATGTGTTTGACGGGAGCCTGAGGATACTTGCCATCATCGGCGGCTAGTACGAGGCTTCTGGTATCTCCCGGTGTGTGAAGGGTTCTTGAATTAGTGGTGATCACAAATGGAGGACGAACATGACGTCCGTAGTACTTCTTGACTTCTTTCACCAAATTGAGTAGGTGGGACGAGATGGCTGAAGGAGGAACGACATCCTCGTGGGCGGGTTTTAATGCCCCTCCCAATTCCTTATCCACCGTTTTGGGCTCCATCAGATGTCGTTACTGACATCGCTTTGATCGTCGCTTCGTAAAGAAAAGAAGATTGTGGGTCGATTGGACGCGTGATCGCGAAGGCGCTAACTGCTTCTGTAAGGTTGCCAAGACCTTAAGGAGAACACTACTCCTCATAAATTTCATGCATACAGTTGAGAAAATCGAAATAATGTAACGACGAAATTTGAGCTACAATTTGGACGCATTGGCGCTTGACAGTGAAGAGTTTCGTTATAGAATGGACAATCGAGAATCTCACGACTTCAGATGCCATTCAATATGCAAGGAGCGTCTATTCCAACAATAATGTTGCTCTTAGTCTGTGTACCATGCTTCGAACAGACCAGTCTCTTTCAACGCTGCCACTTCTCAGAAATATCCCTTGAGCGCACGTCTACCTCGACCTCAGAGACATTGACTTTATATCTATCCTCTGCCACCAATCGCTTACGCATTCCCACACTTGCAAATTTCGGCTTCACCCTTTACCTTCCCAACCTGAACGTTCACAGGACCTCTTGCCCTACTTTGGGGCCCCGCCGCAACCGTCGAGATAAACTCGCCTATACGGCCTGCAAGAAGCGCACCTGCCTGGCTCTTGGCCTTCGCACCGAGCTGAACGTCGATTTTCACGTCACCCGTTTTAAATCACGACGTCAACACGTGGCGTGCTTCGATAAGCTTGAGGGCGATGCTCTCTCCTGTTGAAGCGGCAATCATCCTTGGACCGAGGAGGAGGGATAGAACGGTAAGCTCCATGATTTGGTCCTTTGATAACTGTGGGCTTCGTCGATATCTCTATCAACCTGATAAATTTGAGAGTGGTAATTGTCGTTAAAGTCCTCAGGTTGAGACCAGGTCTGACTAGAACGAGACGGCTGTTGAACAATGCTTGTTGTTAGAACTGGGAATTGTGATTGTAGAGTAAAAGAACGGATTACCCCCGAGCGACGTCATTTTCAAGCAATACTGCTACTCTATCCTGCATCGATAGTTAGCTTCTTCAACCAGTGGGATGCTGTTGGTCCCCCATGTTATTGTCGCTCTTGCTTTTGCTGAAGTGTGAATTGGAGAATCGCACAACCCTACCTCTCTTTCGAGCCAAATCTGTAGGCCAGTCTATATGAGTACATTCAGCAATGGATAACAATCAGAAGACGAGATTGAATACCACAAAACTTCAGTCAATCGCCGTGTCGCGAATCAAGATAAATAGAAAGGGAATGCCATAATTCTGGACAAATTGATTGCACAGGACAGGGCGCTATTTGCACTCCTGCATCTTGAAAGAAGGGAACAAATTCGTACCCATGATAAGAGGAAAATTGTCGAGACACCTCTGTTAGTTGTTTGAGCAAAATCGCAGCGTTTCGTGCAAGAGTAAATTTGCTTCTACGTGGCGCACTAGATCGTGTTCCTGGCACTCGATCAGCAGATCTGGTATATATTTGTTGGGGTGTTTTGTGTTTCATGCCCGGTAATATAACCCGCCAGGCTCCTCCCGAATTGCTATTCGTTTGTTAACACGAAAAGGGTATGCTTTAGACAGCAATCGACTTTCCTCAATGGATTATCCTTTCGAGGTTCGCACGATGATTTACAAGCTCTCTCTTGTACGTGGCAAGATCTCCGTCCAGGCACACCACGCTGGCGATCTGTCTCACCGTACCCAACGCTGCGACAAGAAGAGATACTCAAGATAGGCTGGCCCAGGTTGAAACTGTTATAAAGACCTACTCTGAGCACGTAGGCTTGCTGCAAAGCATATCCAATGTTGTTGAGCGAGAAACAGAGATGATGCTTAAAGCGCGGAGAACCACTTCATGATGCTGCGTCCATGCGTGTGGTCTCGGCAGTCTCTGGGTACCATTATCTCTATCCAAGTTAGTCACAGCCCCAAGTGGCACCGCTTCAGTCCACAATATTTCTCTTCGATATGCGAGACTATGTCGACATTCCTAGTAATATAGGTGTGATGCATGTTTCGACGTAGTAGACAATGATATTTGGGGAAATGAATAAACCCGCCAAGAAAAATAGAGAAAATACATCACTATTGCGAAAGTCGAAGAAGATACGTAAGGATATGGCGGTGCACTGTCATTACGCAAGAATCGAATCTTGGATACCCGGAACTGGAACTCAATGAATGCTTCTGTCCGCTCGAATGTTGCAGGATGGAGCAGTGGATCTGTAGCCACTTGGAAGACTCCAGGTTGGACGGAGTACTCGAGATTTCTTGAACTACAAGTTTGGTGGTTGGAGCGGGAGCGGGATTTGCACGCAACGTTATGCGGCGAGCTCAGAAGGATTTGGGAGCGAGAAGATCACTCACGAAATGGCGCAAGACCAACGGTATGAGCTCGGCACAGAGTTTGAGCCTTTGCCAGAGCCAAGCCATAGCCATAGTCGCGCTTGCTTTTGTCGACGTTGAGCCCTTTCTGGTCTTGACGCATTGCTTGTTGCTATTCTTCGCCTGTTGTAGAAGAGGTCGCAGGGGGCTTAAGCAATAGAACTATTATCATTCATGAGTGGCTCGCCAGCTTTTGATAGGCGGCATTGCAAAGGGCTGGGGGCTTAAGGTATAGACATACACTACTTGGATTCATTTCGAATGAATGTAGTTTCTGCCCGTCTATCTTGATGGCTGACGGAATTAGTTGTGAAGGCGATCGAAGGAGGAACTTAGTTTGGTGGATCGTGAGAAGAGGTTATGCCGCGGTTACAGACGGCTAAGATCGGCAGAATAAAATCATAGAGTCCGGAGTGTTGCTGTACATATGATCACGCTGATTATTTTGTTTGTCGTGAAGTACGACGAGACATTTCATGCCTGGTGATTTATGTAGGAATGGCTTCTAAGAATCAAGGGCAAGCTAGATCGCTCTTTTGTTGAGAACGACTCTATCAAGGAGCTCTTACCTTGTCGTCTCTTACTAGGCTCGATCGCTTACAAAGCTAACCTACACTTCTACCATGATCTTGACTGAAAAGGGCTCGGGATGGCTTCAACAGGTCCTTGTTCGGTCTCTGGAGCAGAGTCTACAGAAGACGGCTGTCGTTTCAAACCCATTCAAAAGGGGGGATGATTTTACTGTACGAACATGCACAACGAAGTTTGAACACCCAAAAAGCCAGCTGATTAGAGATTGGAAAATTACGGTTCCTATGATAGCTGTATGCCAACAACTGAACTGCTTGGGCCGCCTATCATTTGCAGCATGTTCGAATTCCTAGGTGGCTTACGGCATGTGCCATAGAGCTTCTAGCTACGCAACCATGGAGCATTCTCTGAGCCGGAAGGGCAGAGCAACATGGTCAAAGTTCCCACAGAGAGCACCCCGCAAATTGTCTTCACCAGCTTGCCCGTAGATGCATCCACGATCTTCAGACCTACCAAGCCGCTGTTGTCGTGCTCTCGGTGCCCCATCCGCCAGCAGCAGGCTCAGCGTTTGCTGCACCGTTTGTAGCCTCAGCACCCCATGTGCCACCAGCAGAAGCCCCGGCACCCGAAGCATCACCACCGGAAGTATCAGCACCAGAAGCTCCGGCCCCCCAACCGCCACCTCCAGCGTCGCCATGCTCGCCTTCCTGATCGGAGTCGTCGTCGAATTTAAGGTCAGTCACGTCCTCTGGCTTGTACTGCTCAAGGAAATCCGGAACCTCCTGCTGAGCCTCCAACATGATACGGACCAAGGGTTCAGAAATGTCCTCATTCTTTTCGTTGTAGAAGGACGTAGCGAGTCCAACATTCCCGATACGTGCGGTACGCCCGATGCGATGGACGTATTCATGGATGCCGCCGTAGTCGGTGCTCGGAAGATCGTAGTTGATGACGTGCATCACATTCTTGACGTCAAGACCGCGGGCGGATACCCCAGTGGCGATCAGGATGGGAGCTTTACCGGACTTGAAGGCGCGCCTGTCGAAGATTAGCTGTTGCTCCAGCTTCGGCCATCTTGGATACTTACAAGGCATCCTCACGCTCTCGCTGCGTACGATCTGAGTGGATGGACGTGCTGGGCAGCCCTTTGTTGAACAAAAAATCGTCCAGGAAGTCGGCTGCCTTCTTGTTGTTCACAAAGATGATGGTCCGGGAGGGTGGCATAGAGAGAAGCAGATCGAAGAGACAATCACGCTTCTTTGGCTCCTCAACGTAAACGACCTAAAGAGCTTTTCAGTGCAATTCGGGCATTCAGGCTTATGCTTCACCAACATTCTGGGCCACATTGACATGAGTGCTACCGGCGCGGCCAACTCGGATACGGATGTGGTCGTTGGCCATGTATTCCTTGGCGACGGTACGGGCTTCTTTGGGGAACGTGGCCGAGAACATCATGAACAGATGGTCGGCGTCCTCATTGGTGTCTGGAAGTTCATGAGCGAGGAGCATGTACCACGAATGCCATTGATCCCCTACCTCCACCACCCATGATCTTACGCATGTCGTCCATCCAATCAGGCGACACCATCTCGTCAGCCTCGTCGATGATCGTATACCTGGGCTGATTAGCAGGTGACATCCACTGAAGGGTCAAGAACGCCTCACTTGACACGACTCAAGGAAAGCAGATGACCACGCTCCATGAAGTCGATGAGACGTCCGGGAGTGGCTATCAAGACATCGCATCCCTTACGCAACTCGTCCATCTGTTCACGAGAAGGAGCACCTCCATAAGCAACACATGGACGAAGCATTGAGCGATAGCAAAGACGACGAGCCTCATCGAAGATTTGGGTAGACAGCTCGCGAGTAGGAGCCACGATGAGAACAAGAGGCTCGGCACGAACGCCGTCGCGGAGAGGATCCCATTCCGAGTTGACTGCGAGGTAGGGACGAGGCGCAGCCAGCTTCTTTGCTTTACCCATAAGCTTGGACAAGATGGGAATCAAGAAAGCCGCAGTCTTGCCGGACCCTGGAGAGAAGCTGGGTTAAGTGCGGTTCGGAAGTTATGCTGGGAGGTAGTTGACTCACCGGTCTGCGCGACAGCGATGATGTCGTGACCCTTCAAAATGGAAGGGAGACAATAAGCCTGGATAGGCGTAGGAAGCTGGTATCCGCAAAGCTTGATGTTGTCAAGCATGACAGGGTGCAAGCCTGCATCCTCGAACTAGAGGATCGCGTTAATAGTGTTGCAACGGCAGGGAGTACATCTCGCTCTTACCTTCTTTACGGGCTGAATCTTAGCCTCGCTCTCAAAGGTCACTGTGATCTCTTGCAACCTGTGTAGGTAGTAAGGATCTTGTCCATCTCCTTGCCGTTCAACTTACTTTTGTCGCTCCTCGCCCTCGGTGACGTGGAACTCGTCACGGAACAGCATCTTCTCCAGCTCCGGATGAGCAGGGCCAATGTCACCGTATTCATCGCTCCATTCGTACTTTGTAGCATTGGCAGCCCAAGAAGGGAGATCAGACAGCTTTTCGGAGGCCTCAAGGTCTTTCCGATCAGCATTGTAGGTATCGTAATCGTACTTTACTGGCTCAACCCAGCCAGCCTGGCGGATCTGTTCGACATCCACAGCGGCCATTTCTTACTACCTCAACGAATCAACAAGGCAAGTTGTATTGAAAGGACTAGGTACTGACAGTTAAGGCAAGTTTGTGCGGGTGCAGAGGGTAAGTTGGTGAGTTGAGAGGAAAGAGGTCAGTGTGGGTCGCAAATACGCGATCATATCACTTCAGGGCCGCGATTCCGCTAGTGCGGATATTCACACAGATAGCCACCTTACCTTACCATTTCCTTACATCATCTGATTGACCGTACGTTGAACCATTTGGTCTTCAATCCAGACTTCAGCTCAGGGTGGAAGTCTGTATCTGCTAGCAGCCTGCTAAAACTCGATTTGACTCCAGTTCAATTCACTATGCTAAACCAGAGACTATTTGCATAAGATCCACGCTGTACAAAGCACTCTTCAGAACCCAAATAATAGCCTTCACGTTGGAAATTTCGCAGTGCTGGGCATTCAGACCTCTGTTGGCTGAGAGGTTGTACCAGGTAACCATTCTGCAGGCGGTGCCTGATTCCTGTTATCCCAGCAGTCCAATGCTCATTGCATCTCCTTCACCAGCTAAGCAGATAGCGTTGCCCCAGCCCTCTTTTCTTGACTGCCGCAGTCAGGCGCCAGTGCTCAGTCATTCTCAAACCTGGCCCAGATTCGGCTAAAAGCTTGTAACTCACTTCGGAGCTTTCAGTGCACTCAGAACTCTGCCGTCAGAACATGGTAACCATGCCAGAGTGAGGATTGTCAGAACTTCAGCAGGCCCATCGGTCGGTTGACGGCTTTGCCCCACACCTGTAGAACTGCAGATCTTAACGGACTCTATCCCCTGCTCAATTGTACTGGACTATCTTACTGATTCACGCAGTCCTTACACTGGACCAAGCACACCGTTTACGTCACATCAACCCGTGATGATAGGGCTGAGGAGGCGCGTGAATCACTGTCTTTCAGGCTCCTTGTCTCCGAATGAGGCGTTTGCAACTGTCTGCAGCAAACCTCCCGCGCCTTCTCTCTTCGTTGCTGTGATCACTTACGGCTAAGTTATCAAACCTACACCGAGTTTTAGCACTTCGTAGTACGTTCCTATTTCGGCGCACGGGTGAGAATCTCCCACAAACACTCATATTCCGGTCTATCACTAAGCTGTCCTACTTTAGGCGTAATTCGACATTGCCGTGCCCATCAAAAGTTTCCTCAAAGCTGGCATCAGCAAATGATATGGTCTCTCAAAAAGGGTTGACGGTATCCTTACGGAATGGCGTCAATGGACCTCTGATGAGGGAATATGACTATAACTGGTGTTCAAGAACCCGGGCGATCGAAGCTACCGATGGTGCTGTGCTATGTCCAGAAATTACTATACATTCCAACTTTAGTTGGCATAGCGCGGATGGTTTGTATGTAGCCATCCGCTATGGCTCATCACCATACGAAATGACCTTGTGGGTCCCGGATCCACACAAAGGCAAAGGACTACATGAGCGCTCCGATTGGACCTTCAAGGTTCCTGGCAGAGCGGAGTGGGACATTGTCAAGCGAAAACATGTCTATTTTGGCTATGAGTTCTGTCCAGTACGGGTTAGTCGAACGTCTTTCTAATAGACTGATTACTGTTGACTGTTTTAGACTTGGTCATGTGGTAAGGCACAGGAAGAGTGTCCTGATCTCAAATCCGGCACAGAGCACTACCTCAATGCTATTTGGATAAGTGTCAAGAGGAAAGTCTTGTCAGGACGGGTTCCGACTAACAACTTCAATCGACAATGTCAATGGACCAACAGAGTATCAAGCAGATCCTGCTCTCACTACGTAGATGCTCATCGCAAAGATGGTCCTTGCTACTCCATCACGTACGACATCCCCCACAATTTCCACCGGCTATTCGCTGAGTGTCTAACGATAACAGACGAAAAGTAGCAAGAGCAACATCGCTATCTAATAGTATACTCTTGAATCCAGAGACAAACGACTTCAGAGATCTGAGCGCACCTGAGGGACACTGGATGAATTCGGTGTTCGTATTTCACCACCGCGGTATGCTCATTCACAATCCCACAAGCTTTGCCGTGACTAAGGGAGGACATAGATCAGCTGCTAAAGAGAAAGAGAGGACCTGACGTACGGATAAATCCTTCACTACAGCAAGCAACAAATTACCGCCACCCTTACGTCACCGACGAAGAGGATGAAGAGCAGATAGGAGGCCAAAGCCAAAAGGGCCGTGGGGATCCTCAAGCGTTCGGCCCGAGCTCAGACGCCGCTTTACCTCTTTTCATGGACAACATACAGGACTACACTGCATCCACCAGTGTTGACTCTCGTCCGACCAGTACGTCAACGGCTCACCAGTCAGGAAATGAGGAGATAACGCGCGGACGATTCGAAGAAGCTCCCCGGAAAAGGTCTAAGAGAGACTTGAGCATGACAAGTAATATGCAAACATCTGAAACGGGGACGGAGCAGTCCGACTCGGTCCGACCCTCCAAAAAGCCTCGTCTCGATGTTACAGGTTATCATCAACCTACTAGCCCAGAGCACAATCCCTCGAGGTCCCTAGGGACGATCGCTTCTACTCCTCCTCTGCAGAGCAACGGATTGCGATCACACATGGGAGTCGAACATCAACGCAAGACTGTCAATCCACTGCGACTGTCCGTCCAAAAAGAAACCCATTCACCAGTAACGTCGTCACTGCCGCCAGGGCCGCCGTCCCAAGGCGAGGTACCACTGTTCACAAAAGAGAAGGAGTCGAATCAGGTCATGAATCCCGAGGCTACGCATGACTTGGATGATCATTGTCAAAGAAAGCCAGCATATACCGCAATAGTCCACCCAGGCCAAGATCAAGGTTTTCCGAAAGATCACACGGTAAGTTTGCCAATCAGCTTTCCTTGCACATAGCTATCTTGCTAATGCTTCCGCTCTCTAGATCAACGAACATAGTCACTTGAACACCCCACCGAGTCAGCCCAGGAACAACCAGCAACAGCCCGTTTTCGACGCTCTCCAATTGAGCCCAGGGAACAATGGGCACGATCTCGAGCACGAGGAGGGACGAGCTACGCGCCAGGCCTCGCCTATGCTGGAGCAACGTATACAGGCATTGGAGGTACATGAGCCACGTTTTTGTTGCATCTTGCGAGACTAATGGATTCAACACAGGCCAGAAGCTTTCGCCTTGAACAACAAAAGCGCGGCCTCCTCCAACAACAGGAAAAGAAGCTACTTGTAAGTCGTTATATTCGACGGCGACCACAGCGCGATCTCGTAGCCCACAGTACTAAGAAAACTCTAGGAAAAGTGTGAGCAGTTGGACCACGAAGTCGAACGGCTCACCAAGTCACTATCCGATAACTTCAGACCGTGAAAGACATCGACGAGGTGCAATGCGGACGGTGAGCGTAAGAGAGGTTCATGGAAAAGCTACTAGGGGGCCGACAGTAATTCGAGAATGCCTAGTCTCGTAGACAAAGCATCCTTTCAACAAACAAAAGGAGAACCTGACCGGCTGACGGATGCCCCAGGGCAAAGGTTAGAATTGTAGAAGACTGCATCATTAGCCTATTGAAAAAAAATGTGGCGGTTTCCAGCCTTCAATGCTCACGGTAGAACTACAGACCGTTTGGATATTGACTCAAGACCGACGAAAGCCAAACCTGACAGAGAGCTTCTTCGCCTATCGACCCCAAGAGCGTTCGATCAGCTATAACAGCCTTGTTTTGGCTACACAGATATGAATTGACGTTCGGCCTGGGTGCACGTCTGTAGGATCCTGTCCCAGACATACTTGCTACTATTCTATCAAGAAAGTGGAGTGCTCTACAAGGCATTTCAGATCTTATAAAGCACCCGGCCAATGCGGTCGCTGGGCTGTAATCCATTGCCGTTCAGAACAGTCCCAGATTTGGAACAACAATTGTTAGTATATGTGTCCCAGACATGTCTTCGCTTTCTTCTCTGCTTCGTTCTTTGATACTATTCGCCTGCTGAGTCAATGACGGTATATCATCAAGGTATGCAAAATGCAAGGACACGTCGTTAAGGTTGGCGGTAGCCGCAGCCTAGATTGCAGATTGTACTAGCGCTACTTTAGCCAAGTCTGGGCTTAGCATCAGGTGATGAGGTATGTGCCGCCATGCATGGCCGACATTTTGTCCACCGCCCTTGTGCTTGCAACTCCTCCGTGTAAATCCGTCCAACAGCGCCAACCACGTCCTCGTATCCGCCTCGCCTGAAACTCTCCTAATGACTTATCTCTTTGGTCATCATGCACCTCACCACCTAGTCCCTGCTGAAAGTCTGTTCTTCCAGACCTACAATGGCTATGATCGAGTCGCCGCCTCTTACCGCCTTACAGCATCTCAACGACCGTCCTCAACAATCTTCTCAGCATGTCGATCCCAAGGATAATGATATCTATCGAATGATGGTGCTCCGTTTCGAGAACGGCCTGACCGAAGATGATGTCGACCAAGAATTCCTACAGATGGCCCTGGACCTCGGCATCAATGTACCCCGAGATCCTAAGACCACCCTCGATATCATTACGAACAATGTCTCTACTCTCTCCCTTACCTCTGCTCCCTCCGACACCCAGCCGCCACCCTCGCGCAACTCCCAATCCACACACCCGCCATCCGACAGTTCGAGCGAACAGCGACCGACGAAGAACTCATCATTAGCCACAACCTCCCTCACTTCTGCGACCTCATCCCTACATTCCGCATCCTCTAGTAAGTCATCACATACCAAAATAAAAAGGGGGCTTCGGCGCATATCCGCCATGCGCAGACGGAAAACCATCGATTCACCCATCCCAGCCCTTCCATTCGCAGTCCATACCATGCAAGCCATAAGTCCAGCAACTCCCATCGAATCAGCCGTTCAGCAGCGCTCTATGAGCCAAGAGTCGCTTCCGGTCAGGACTTTGTCTCGGACGGCGCCCGTTCATCAATTGCCCGACTCGCCACCACGAATACGTCCCATACCGCAGACCATGTTCGAAGAGCAGTATCTCGACAAACTAGCCGCGCGCCACAGGAGCATGAACAGCTCGCTACTCAAGCGCCTGCGAGCATCTCAACTTGAAGAGCAAACCCGCTTCATTCGCTTTCAAGAAGACCAATACCGCCTCATGCAATTCAAACAAGACGACCGAAAGCGTTCCCTCCTTGACCGCTTCACAGAACAGGAGGAAGCAAAGCAAGACCGCCAACCCAACGCCCTCGTTGAGCTCGAGCACCGCCACCTCTCTGCCGAGGTCGACCTGATAAAGACACTGAAGCTGGAGCGGCAGGGCTGCGACACTCGTTTGAGACATATGCAGGCGTACTGTAACCCACGGTCGACCATTGAAGGCATGCCGAGCAGAGTGGTCACAAAGAAGGACTACCACCTGCTCGAGCAGCAATACCACACCCGCAACGGCATGGACAACCTGCACAAAGCACGGATCAACGTCCTTCGAGAGAAGCAGGGCAAGCAGCTCGAGCGCATCAGCGCGAAGCAGGAGGCCGAGTTGGTGGCGCTCGCAGAGGATTACCGCAAGCAGATGATCGAGCTGGAGGCATCATCTCAGACCGAAGAGAACCAAGTGCAGGACGAATTCGCAGCCCGCAAGCAAAGATCATTAGGGCGATGGGCGCTTGCAGAAGCCATCGAGCGGCGGAAGCTAGAGAACGAGAGTGGCGAGACATATGCGCCTTTACCGCACGTGGTTTGGCCGGACAGAATGAGCGATGGGGCAGAGAATGCGAAGGAGGAGGATGGGCTCGCGATTGCTTACGAGGTGGAGGATACGGATATGATGTGACACGGCTTTACGACCTTTGTTTGAGCGAGCATTGGGTTTGCGTCGTGAGGGCTGTGCTGTTAGCGAGCATTGCCTTTTTCTCGATACCACATCTGGCATGGCTTGGTTCTTGCAACGGGGATGCATATATCGGTAGGTACATTATGAATTGAGACTCCTCGGTCTTGAACCGTCCATGACGATCCATCTTCCGGCAAGATGTGGCACAATCAGGTCTTGGCACTGAATTTCCCCTTTTATGACAACACAGCCAGTGAACCTTGACGCCACAACGGCAGACCTTTTAGATAATTGTCAAACCACCAAACTGTCGGACGATCCGACCTCTCAATTGTCAAGTCATCAAAGTATCGACTCCCCGAATCATCAAAACCCTCAACCACCTCAACCTAGCACCCTAACCACCCACCACTCCCTCATCCTCCATCTCTCGCAGAAGCTCAATCTAGTACTCTCTTCCCTAACTCTCCTTTCAAAGAAAGAGCAGTTGCATCACTCCCCTTCCCAGAACACTGGACCCCCTCCCATACTCCTACACTCCGACATCGCATCAAACCACCCTACAATCAACCTCTCCATCGCTTTTCCTTCTTATCTCCACAAGAAGTATATGCACACAAGCACGAAACCAGAAATGTCGACAATCCAAGTGTATAAGCACACTAAGGTTGAGGGAGTTCTTGTGATGTAATAATACTGTAATTTGGCGATATAGTACCTAACAAAGACTTCCGAAGGTGGGTTGAGAATTGCGAAAGCGCGGGCGGGGGGGGCGATGTTGCAGCTTGGTGGGGAAAACTTATGACGAACACCACGATTGACGAAGACCCCTGGTCCAGAAACATATTCCGGCAAAGAACGTAACCTTTACTAGATCACCACCCCCTTCACAGTGACCGTCCGTGGAAAGTGCATGCTTCGAAAAATCATATATATACATACCACCTCAACCAACCCCCGATCTACCAGTGCATTCGATACGTTACTCATCTACTCCTCAGACCCATATCTACCCAGTCCACGTCCTCTACATACACATACACGACCACGCCACCAACCCCAGTACCCACAACCCCAAGCTCCCGATCCTCACAGCACCACTCTTGAACCCCGAAATCGTACCAGTCCCAGCACCCGCATTCCCCGTCGGCGTGCCCATCCCACCCGCCCCACCAGCCCCTCCCGTCCCAAAACCACCCATAATCACGCTCCCCAACCCCTCCGTCGTCACACTCGCCCCCGTACCAACCACGACCTCCACACCCTGCGTCCCGCTCGCTTGGACAACGGACACGACGCCGTTGGAGAGGGTGAGCGCCGCGCCGCCAGGGGTGAGGGTTTGCGAACCTAGGATAATGAGGGAGGAGGCGGGGTTGAGGGAGTAGGGGAGGGTGATGCTGCCGACGGTGAGGGGGTTTTGGGAGGTGGAAAAGGGGGAGAGGGGAATGGTAGAGGAGCCGACGATGAGGGCGGTGCCGGAGGGGGCGAGGCTGAGGGGCGTGGAGGAGATGGTGAGGGCGGGGCCGCCGGGGGTGAGGGTTTGGGAGTCGATGATTAGGAGGGAGGAGGTAGGGTTGAGGGAGTAGGGGAGGGTGGTGCTGCCTATGACTAACGGGCGGTGTTCGAATGCCGAAGGAGGAGGAGGGAGAGGGATAGTAGATGAGCCAACGACGAGCGCACTTGCGGATGGACCAAGGCTTAGGGGCGTGGAGGCGATGGTGATGGCGGAGGCGCCGGGAGTGAGGGTTAAGGAGGCGATGATGTAGTCACCAGCGCTGTTGGTGGTTAGGGGATGGCCGCCGATTGTGATGGACGGTGGAGTCGTCAAAGCGGGTAAGAGGTGAATCGTGCTTCCGCCGACGATCACTTGGGATGCAGAAGCGTCGAGGCTTATGGGGGTGTTGGAGACTATGATGGCGGGACTGCCGGGGTGGAGAACACTGGACCCGACGATGAAGTCGCCAGCGCTGTTGGTAGTGAGAGGATGACCGCCGGCCACAATCGAAGGGGAGGAAGTCAAAGCGGGTGGGAGTTGGATCGTGCTTCCACCAATGGTTATCTGTGAAGCTGGGGCGATGGATACAGGCGTTCCAGAGACCGTGATTCCAGGACCGCCGTTTTGAAGGGTTTGTGACCCAAATACATAGCTTCCTGCCTCGTTGGTGGTGATGGTCTGTCCGGCCACAGTGATGGCCGGGCGGCCCGAATTATGCTGGCCGGCAGGCGGAAGGGGTTCCGGGGTAGGTAAAGAAGTTGGCTGGCCGTTTACGAGGATGCTGTTGTCAGTAGCCGAAGGGTTCAGTGCGATGGTATGAGAGCCAACAATTACGGGGGCGTCAGAGTGAAGGGTTTGTGAGTTCACTACGATCTCTGAGGCGGAGTTGACGCTGAAAGGAATCGTCTGGGAGCCGATAGACAGGATGTGAGAGGATGATGGTGGGGGTATGGCTATCGGAAGACGTGAAACTGTTTGGCCATTGACAACAACGTTGCCGCCGGGTGCGGCGATGGAGTGGACAGTCCCCGACACAGTGACAGGGGCTGAGCCTGGGGAGAAGGTTTGGTCACCAATTACGACGGGAGTCGTGAATGTGACAGGCGGATTTGCGATGGGAGAAGATTGTGAAGGCGTGGCCTCGGGAAGCCGTGATACCGTTTGACCGTTGACAAGGACAGGAGTGGGGGCCACATTGGGTGAATTCGCCTCCGTAGGCCTCGAGGATGATGGAACAGAATCTGGATGAGGATTCGAATTATCTGAGCCTTGGCCTCCATTACCTGGGTTTGGATCAGAAGTTGGACGAGTGTTCTGACCCGGGTCAGCGCCAGAATTGGTAGGACCTTGATTAGGATTAGATGCTGAAGGCTTTGGATCTTCGTTGACTGGTCCTGCTTTCGAGCTTGGAGATGGATTTGTAGTTTTCGGGTCTTCATTGCTCTGTCTCTGGCTTGGGTCTGTAGATGAAGGTGTGCTCGCTGCCGGGTCGGAATGCGCACTGTTAGGGTCCAGGTTGGTTCGTCCGGGATCAGTGTTAGGGGACGGACTTGGATTCTTTGGATCTTGATGATCTTGTCCCGGACTCGGCTTAGGGGATTGAACGGTATTCTTCGGATTCTGGTTCTGTCCTGGATCTGAAATGGGAGATGGATCAGGGCTGGGCTTCGGATCAGCCTTAGGTGGTATGAGGCCCATGGGATCTAATCCTGAGGCGCTCGGGATTGGGACGATCGCGGCTACAGCCGATGAACTCGTAGGAGTAGGCAGCGAGCTGATTGCTGCTCCTGGTCTAACTGTTGTTGCTGGTGCAAAGGGTGTCGTGGTAGGCCCAGTTAGCGCAGGTACTGGTTGCAGAGTTCGGGGAGGATCGTATGCGACTATATCAACATCACAATCTTTGTAGATCGGGTCCACGGCTGTAAGTGACATAGGTAGAGAATAAAACGGGTGCTCCATGATTGTATTGTTGCCGAAGTCGTAAATATGGGAGCAGCCAAATCTCGACGCCAACTCGCGATTAGGGTAGGGATGAGCAAGCTCGGTCAAGTTGAGAGGTCGCCAACGCAATTCTGCACCCGTGCCGTCGTGATTGACATCGCAGTAATTAATGGAGATGTCTTCGACAGCTGCAAGAGTCGTCCAAGTCAGCTATGGACCCTTGAAAAAGCGTAGCGAATTATGGGATGCGCTTCACAATACTGTCTTCCGAAATTTAATTCCCTGCATTCATGTATAAGACTTCGCCAGGGGTTAAAAGCATTGTCCCAATACGGCACTAAGTCCATCGTCAATTTGTCGGGCCAATTTTTCGGCTACGGCGAAGAATCGTCGCACTGTTCCGTACCAGCGCATATGCTTCTAAAGTCATGGGTACTAAATGAAGCTTGGAAGAAACCTACCATAGCTGAGAGTTCTGTTGAGTGACGAGAGTAAGCGTAGAGCAGTAAAAGAGGTACCACGTGAGGCTTACATGGCGTTGTGCACTGTGCCCAGAGTGACCCCAGGATTACATATAGGGTTGGCGCTAACAGAGTGATAGACCACGTATACCGATGGTGAGATGCTGCAGGATGCCTTTGTGAGTAGGACAAGCCACATCCAGAGGGAGAGAGCTTACAAGGTGTACCCATCAGAAATAGCCATTGATCCAGGAAATCTTGTTGCATTTGCACCGGTGCTTGATCCAGCCACCCCCGAGAGAGCCGTCGCTGGGGGGAAATATAGCAGCTCGACATTGTCCACACGGACAACGCAGGAAGGTGACGCACAGGGATCAGAGGTCGTTGTCCGAAATTGCGGGACAGATACACGTGCATTCTCTGCGTCGACGGGTATATTTCTATTAGTTGTTGATGAGGTTATTGTTGAATTGGTATGAGTTTGTTGTGTGTGCATGGTTACTGGGACTTGTGCTCCTGTTCCATCGCCATTTGTGCATCCACTCTGGCACCCAGTACCACAGCTGTTTGATCCTTTAGACATAGATTTTATTACGCTCTGAATTATACTTACTAATCATTTGTGCGGCCACAATAGCCAGTCAATGAACAGCATCCGCCAAAAGGTCCACCGTAATCACACGTTGCATTATAGAATGCTGATCCGCAACGGCCGTCAGTTCGAGGTAGCTGCGGGTACATGGGCAGTGGTCCTGCTCCGTTGCTGTGTGTGCATCCACTTTGACATCCATCGTTACAGCTGATTCAATCCTCAGACACAGACTTCTTCTCGCATGGATTATGCTTACTAATCGATCATTGAGCCACAATAGCCATTCGCCGAACAGCATCCGCCATAGTGCCCACCGGCTTCACATGTGGCATTATCAAATGCGGATCCGCATCGACCGTCAATTCGAGGAGCTGCGGCTCCAAACGGTACCGTTCCTATGCCGGCTGTCGAGCCCAATCGTCAGTGGTAGGCAAGCGACCAACGCGAAGCTAAAGGCTTGCTGCCTTCAACGGCTCCAGGTCGAAAATTCGGCAGCACAGTTCACAAAGCTCGCTGAGCCGTCCAAGATGCGAGCCTGAAGACCAGGTAGATCATGTTCTACTTACAAGGTACAGCAATGCTCTCGTGCACGAAAACGAGGAGGCCGACGCAGGAAGCGAACGTGAGCCTCCCAGAAGCAGAGGCAGAAAGACAAAGAGGCATGACGCATCAACTGAGGAAGCAACAATAAGAAAGTCGCAAGGACATAAGAAGATATCTAGGACGTGGGAAGAAAATGTTCGAAGCATGCCCAGGTCGATACAGCCACCACGAACGGTATTTAGAATGGACCTTCCATCTAGATACTTTCTCCAGCCGCCAGATATACATAATGGCTAACGTGAAATAGAATCGTTTGAATTGCTGGTGCGCTTTGCATTGGTCGGGCAATCATCGTAGCGTTCCTTCGGCACTAGCGTATGCGGATGTGAGCGCGAGGGGAGGTGGACGGCGGAAGCCAAGACCTGACGGGGGAGGCGAAGCGCGAAAAGGCTCATGCTTAATGGTCAGAGGCCTCAAGCGCAGGATTCATAGGGCTGTGAGGCTGAATCATGAAACATTAACAGCAGCAAGAAATAGCATTTCTATCCAATCGATAGAGACCATAACCGCCCACCGCCCACCGCGGTCACTCGACGGTCAGGCATACCTTTGGTGCAACATAGCGCGGTAGCTGGCACCTGCAATCTTGGCGACCCCACTCGTGAATATAAACCCATTGAGAAGACACATCACTTCCTTGACTGTACAGCTGCATCGCTTTGTTTTGGTACGCACTTTTGCGTCATTGGAGGTTACCTGGACCCGTCCTCGACTTTGAGCATGCCAATTGTTGTGCATCTTCAACTTTCGGGCCTTCAATAGCGAGAGAAAGACCTATGAACGCACTTCGGCTTGCCACCGGCTTATCGTTCGAGAACCGGCGGTGCTTGGTTACTTGTGCGCTGAAGATCGACAAAACGCAGCGGTGCGGAAGACATCCTTAAACATTTTCCTGTGCGGAATGAGCATTCTGGAAGTCTTGATAACGTCATCCTGGGCGCGTATGCTACTCTGCTTCCAAGTCGACGGCAAACATTTTGGGTGCTTTTGCTGACCAGGTATCCGCTCGGTGCTACAGAATCCTTTGGAAGTCTGGGTTTCTTTCTCTGTTCTACCCCAAATTCGGAGCTCCGTCGCTGCATGGTGCACCACTGTTGGGTGTCTATAAAACTTTCAACCTCTTAAGTCTAGGACTCTGAGAACAACCGAGCAGTGGAAGTGCCACAAGGTCCCAGGCTTGAGGGTATTTTTACCTCGACAAACAGTAAAGGATTTACTACGTACCTGTGTAAGCGCCATCGAGTCGTCCAGATATTCATGCGCCTGTCGTTCGGTTCTTCCCACACAGGCGACTGGCTGTTCGTGGTCTTTGAGATCTCAGAGTATGCGAGAATGATTTGGCGAAACACGTTGTTTACTACGCAAGGACTTCAAGCCTGCGGACACAACAATCATTGTCGCCTTGACTTGCCGTCGATGTAAAGAAGCTAAAGCAATTTAATGATTCGGCGACTGTTGCAGCTCACGTAAGCAACCGATTCCTCTCAGGACGTGGAGAAAGAGATCAATGGTCAATCCTCGAGGCCTGAACATCTTCAAGCAAAGGGCTAGAATTTGCAGGACTGTGTTAGCTCGGGGCCGTTCAATAGCCAGTCTTGCATGTTAGGTGGATCCCAAGAGAGAGCTTTTCGACTTGACTCTCCACAATTGCCTCATTTTGAGTGTCGGAGCGCACAAATTCTGCTGTGCTCTGGCGCTCACGCAGCGGGGACGATAACATGGCCGCCTTCACAATGTCGATGTCTATGTCCTCCGATTACCGCGATGACCAACCGTTGAGGAGACAGTCTGCAGAACGTCCCAATTGTATACTGGCAGTGTTATTCATGAGTGCTTGAATGGGACTTTGCTTCCTCTCGGCGAGCAGTGCTTGTCCCCTATGAGTCGATAATGCGAATGCACTTCGTGTGTATACCAGTTTGGCCTTCAAGAATGAAGCAATTTCCTTACCGACAACATCGCGCTGAACGTTGGTGGAGGCATCTCAAACGCGGGACCGAAGATAACTTGCGTCGACCAGAAGGAGTTCACAACATGTTATCGAAGACAACGCTGTCCTCCAGGAATATCCCTGAGAGCGTCCCAACGTGGTTGAGTTGCTTTTGTCGCAAGAGCGGAATGAGGAAGCTGAAGATGTGCCAATTGTGATGAGTCAGCCAGTTGGATTGGTCTCAAGCTTGACCACAAGCGAACAAGCGCACTTGAGGTGGCGTTGGTAAGTGGAGATGAAGAATCTCTCTTCGCCTCCTTATTGCCCTTTTTGTTTCCTTAGGTTGTCCTTGTGATTATGAATACTGATTTCCTGTTAGATAGATGCACGCTGGTTATCCTGCTCGTTTTTAACCTTTTCAACCTGCATGAGGTCTGCGTCAACTCTCTCTCGCACAAGAGTCGTAGGCGCGGATAAGATGACGATGATGTCAAATCAGCTGAACTATGACATCCTGGAGGCTGGGGCTGTGAGAGATGAGATTGTTCCTACGGCTGGAAGTGAGATTTGGGAGAGGCAGCCTTAAAATAGGGATGGATGCAGACGGAGCTTTTTCGATCATTCGATGCGACCGACCGTCAGCACGGGACGTGAGGATTCAGGGACCGAAGCCCCATCATTGGCCCCGCATCTGACTCGGCAAAGTCGGCACGCTGGGCTCGACAGTTCATTGGCTCTCTAAGCACGCTTGGGTCGTCAAATGAGACCGTTTATCCACGCCGTTCTTCATCCCATCCAACATCCTTGGCCCCTCAGCTCTTCCATCGCGCAGCCCAACACGACACCTTGCCTGAATCCTCCTGGCTTCATCGAACCAAATCCATCGTCGCTCTTCAACACGGGAAGCCAAGCCTCTTCCCAGCCGCTTGTCATTCCCACCATGGGACATGGCCCGCTGCTCAGGGGCTTGGCGGCTGCAGAATGTTGTGGGGAAGTCATACCGCACGGAGGCACCTGATCTCATTTATGAACATGTAACGGCCCCCCGTATTGCTTTTGGCTGTAGTTCCTCACTATTGCCGTTGCCTTTATCTTGGTGACTGCTCGCACGCTCCTTCCAATATCTGTTATTTCCCTCTCCTGCTGTCACTCGTTCCGGCAGAGAGACCTTCTCCATAACCCACAACTTACACATTCGTTCTCGATCCTACCCTTATACAACATTTTAACCAACAGTCTTTCGCGCGCACTCTTTTCCAGAAGCCTTGGCGACGAACAAAGCAACTTTCTGGTGCTAGGATACTGTTATTTGTAGCATCGGCACTGACAGTAGGTGATCACTTGTTTCACCTCACTTCTCGTGTCTCGGCTCCGTGCATCGCAAAGGTCGAGCCATGGCTCCACGGGCTTGACGTGTTCCCTGCATTTGCCCTGTTTCGCGGGTCAACGCTGCATAGGCCCAGGGCCATGTTCTGTTATATTCCTGCTTTCGCTCGGTCGAAAAGTCATTGATAGATCACTGCTTGTAATATTTAATTGTTCGGATTCGAAATCTGACGTAGCAATGCAGACATAATCCACGATGAGATCTTCGTTGATACTCCCTCTGGGCTTGTGCCTAAGCCAAGCTTGCGCCAACATTATCTTTACTCACGTTCCCCTCACCTGCGACCATAGCAATCACTCAAAGCCTGGCTTTACAGGATGTCTGCGAGGCATGCACTGCTTGGACAGTGGAACGTGAGCACGCTCCACCGCTTCTGTCGATTGGCCAGACAATTAATTCTCGATCGATATTCTAGTTGCGAGCCAAACAACCCAGTGAAACACCCTATGTCACACTCGAGCGACGGGGATAAGAGGATTGGTGAGGGCGGTGCTCGTAAAAGAGTGAGGAACCTCGCTGTTCGCGCTGCATTTTCGACAGATGGTACGTGTGGGCCACAGCATGGGAACACTATCTGCGACCCTAACAGCAAAGTCTACACTGTCAGTCCCGTCTTCTCTGCTCTGCTATCACCCTGACTGACCGTTTCCTAGGGAACATGCTGTTCTGTAAGCACGCATTCAGATTTGTTCATCGAATAGGGACCCGGACTAATATGCCGGCAGTCGTACGGATGGTGTGGAAACACCGCTGCTCACTGTGGAACAGGTTGCGTCTCAGGCTGCACAAGTCCCGCTCCCCCCACGACCAGCCCCACAGCTCCCCGATCTGACGGCCGATGCGGCAGAGATTTTGGTGGTGCAACATGTCAAGCTGGGGGTCCTTATGGTGGATGCTGTTCGTCGTACGGCTATTGTGGCTCCACAACCGACCAGTAAGTACGACGTGAAGGGGGCGACGTTGAAAGGTCTTTGACTGACGGTCGAAATAGCTGTGGCACTGGATGCCAAAGTGGATGTGGGGGGATCGGAACCAGAACTGCGACGACAAACGGCGGCATCGCAAGTACGAGCCAGGAGCCAGTCTTGGGTAGTCCTACAACATCACCGGTATCTTCGGGACCGACTACTACCGACGGTACATGCGGTGCTTCGAATGGCAACACCGTGTGTGGAAATTGGCCTCAAGGTTCTTGCTGCTCCTTGTATGGTGTAAGCATCAATTTCTTCTTGTGAAGAAGTCGAACTGACTGTACAAGTTCTGTGGCAGCACTTCTTCTCACTGCGGCCAAGGATGCCAAAGCGGGCCATGCTCAAGCGCTCCCGTCCAACCAGCGCCTGGCCCTGTGTCAGCACCGGCCGCAATCAACCCTGGGTCGATCAAGATTCTTCCAGATACCAGGCCTGGTGTGCAGGCCGGCGTAGCTGCTATGCATGCAGGTCTCATGCAGAACGGTCGTGTGATTTTCCTAGACAAGGTGGAGAAATATGCTCAAATCAACACAACTGACAATGATTGGGCCTACTCAGCCGAGTATGACCCAGTCACAAACCAGGTCGTTCCATTGAAATACAAGACAAACGCGTTCTGCTCGGGCGGAGCTTTCCTCGCTGACGGTCGCTGGGTATCAATTGGTGGCAATGCGCCTCTCGACGACGACAAGAGCGTTGGCAACGGTTTCTCGGCTGTTCGTTTCCTGTCACGCTCCGCAACAGATGCAAGTCTGAACGGTCAGGACTGGGTTGAGGATCAGACCAAGTGGCAACTCAACAGCCCGCGCTGGTATGCATCCGTTCAGACTATGCCCGATGGAAGACTTTTCGTTGCTTCTGGGTCCAAAACCGGCCTGAATGTACTCGATAACATCAACAACAACCCGACCTGGGAGATTCTCTCCCCAACCGGCGTTTCCACTACCGGTTCAACATACATGTCCATCCTGCAGAACAATTTACCGACCTACATGTACCCTTTCATCCACCTCCTCAACGATGGCACCCTCTTCGTCTTTGTCTCGAAGTCTGCTGAGATCTTCAATGTCAACACAGGACAGACTGTCAAGAGCCTTCCTGACCTCGTGGGAGACACCCGTACTTACCCCAATACCGGCGGATCAGTCCTTCTCCCGCTGAGCAGCGCAAATGGCTGGGCACCAGATATCATCATCTGCGGCGGTGGCTCGTATCAGGATATCACTTCCCCGACGGATCCCTCCTGCGGCCGCATGCAACCGTTGTCAGCAACGCCGAGATGGGAAATGGATAGCATGCCCGAAGGCCGTGGCATGGTGGAGGGTACACTACTCCCCGACGGTACTGTTCTCTGGGTCAACGGCTGCAACCAAGGTGCCCAAGGTTTCTACCTCGCCAAAAACCCTACCCTAGAGGTCCTGATCTACGACCCAACCGCAGCGCTGGGTCAACGCTGGCACACCGGGCCCTCATCCACCATCGCACGTCTTTACCACTCCGTTGCCCTACTCCTCTTGGACGGCACCCTCATGATCGCCGGCTCCAACCCCGTGGAACAACCTGTACTCACCCCCGTCCCCAATCACACACCATTCTGGGACTACGTGACCGAGTACCGCGTCGAGATCTACACGCCGCCATACCTGTCCGGCGACAATGCCAACAGGCGGCCCACAGCCATCGCGCTTAGCTCCAAGACCCTCACCGCCAACAGCCAGAAATTCAACATCCAGTTCACGGCCCCCACTGGCGCCAAGGCTGTCAGAGTTGCTCTATACCACGGCGGCTTCGTTACGCACTCGCTGCACATGAACCACCGGATGCTCTTCCTCGACACCACGGGCTTCGCGGCTGGCGCTACAGCGCAGACGATTACTGTCACCATGCCGCCGAATAACAACGTTGCGCAGCCAGGGCCGTATGTGGTCTATGTGACTGTGGATGGGGTGCCGGGTATCGGGCAGTTCGTGTCTGTGTCGTAGGGATGAGATTGAAAGGATGGATGAATGGGGAAAATTGGGGTTGGGGATGTTGATGAATGTTTTGATTCTTGTTGGTGCGCCTGAAAGGCTTTCTGCGTCGCTAGGCGGGAAAGAGTGTTTACAAGCACTTGAATAGTCTGCATCGTGCGAGGCTGTAGCTTCGCCTTTTGGATAATGATAATAAAGATTGGATATCTTATGCATGTTACGAATGCTTTGTGAGCTACCATAGTGGGGGATTTGAGGAGTAGAGAAGTGTATTCGTTTCATCGCATGGAGCTGTAGCTTCGCTGTTTGGATGATGACACGCAATAAATATTGAATTCCTCACGCATAAGTTGTGAGCTATCACGGTGGGGGATTCGATGAGTCGAGATGTCTATCGTTAGGTACATAACACATCGTACTATATACAGACCCTCCTGCAAATGTTTATACAGATACAAGAGTTGAAGTGTTCAGCCCGCGGCGCTCGTGTCATGCTCTTTCTACAATCTCATCATTCACAATCGAAACAAGCTCGGGGTCCGCTTCCCATGGCGGGTTTCTCGTACTCCATACGTAGATCTTCGAACCCACCTCTCACTCCCTCTTGAGTCCTCCCACCTCGATAGCTTGTAAACCCTCGATATTTCGAAATGATTTCTCACTTCTTCACGCCACCCTTCCAGTCCCGCATATGCTCCCTGATAATCCTCGCCGCCGCCTCCGCACTATGCTGCCGCCCAATCGCCTCCACGAAATCGCCTTCCGGATCTACACTTTCTCGTCAGCCTCAATCCATTATTCCCATCCTCTTCCCCCCCAATTCCCTTCCCCCTACCAGCTTCCTCACCACCAACCTCTTGCCGCCGCGGAGAGAAAAGAAGCAGTGAAGAGGCTCTCCGCACGAAACGAAAAGGGGAACGTACCCATCAAGTAGAAATAGATACTATGATCCACCAAATAATCCGTCCCCGCCGTCGCCCCCTCGGGCGTACTGAAATAAACACGGTATTTCTTGCACACGTCTTTGATCTGCTCCCAGGTGCCCGTGAGGCCGATGATGGAGGGGTGGAATTCGGAGAGGTAGCTGTGCAGCACGGAGGGGGTGTCGCGCGCGGGGTCGCAGGTTATGAAGATGGGGAGGAGGGGGGGTCGTGGGGTGGAGGAGGTTGGTTGGGGAGGGGGAGAGCCGGGGGGAAAGGTCGAGGGGATGGGAGGAGAGGGGGAGGAAGAGAGGGCGGTGGATGGTGAGGAGGAGGGCGGAGGAGGAGGGGAGACGAGATCGATCATCCGCGCCATCTTGTCGAGTTCTTCGGGGCAGATATCCGGGCAGTGCGTGAACCCGAAATAAACCTACATCCCCGACCATCCATCCCATCAGCAAAATCTCCTACCACCCCTTTCCTCAATCCCAAACCTCGCTCTCTTCCTCCCTACACCCACCTCCCCCCCCCCCCCCACCCCAAAAAAATCCAAACCCCAACTCACCAACGAGAACCCCCCCCTCAACCGCCCACTCCCAAACGCCCCTCCCCACATATCCAGCAACTCAAACTCCCCGCCCACCTTCGGCCTTCCCATGCCTTTACTCGCCTCCGCGATGCGCTTGCGCTCCATGCGCGTTTTCTCAACGCGGAAATAGGCGTACATGCCGCAGCCGGCGAAGACGAAGAGGAGCGCGGCGCGGACGGAGAAGGGACCGCCGGAGCGGGCGCGGGAGCGGGCTTCTTGGATGGTGCGGTAGGTGCGGTGGGGGGTGGTTGTAGGGAGGGAGGGAGGGGGGTGGTGGAGGAGGTGGCGAGGGAGGGTGGTGATGGTGGAGAAAGTGGAGGATAGGGGGGCGAGAGTGCGGGGGCGGAGGAATGACATGCTGGATGGGGCAGGTTGTGGGTTTTGAGGAAGTGGGTTGAGGATTGCAGAGGTTGAAGATTCGCGGATGGAGTCGCTCGATGCGGTAAAGCGTCATTTTTAAGAGTCAAGGCTGAGGTCACGCATATATTTTTGGCGTGTAAAGTGGTGGAGATATGGAGAGATACGGACTACTATGGAAATGATTCCAAGTCTCTAAGTCTGAAGAGTGACATGCTTTTCTACGAACAGACATGGTACCTCCAGAAGCGAATAGCGCTCAAAAGATACATCCATGCCAGATGCAGGTTGACCAGAAAAAAAATATGCCTCGCCAGAACGCTTAGAGGTAATCGAAAACAAGACCAGAAAGCGCCACCGCTCCTCGAAAGCGCCAAATGCTCAGTACATGCCTACTTCCTACCCACTATCATTGAGCGCTCCCATTCGGGCGGCCGGATCAGCGAATACCTCTGCTACTCTGGCTCGCTCTGCTCGGGCTCGCCCTGCTCCTCTCATCTTCCTCCAATACATCACTCAATCTCGTAGGGTGATGATGCCTAGGGACAGCTTCCCACCCCGGGCCTCCGCCGTAGGTACTTCCGCTGTAGTCGACCGGAGCTGCTTGACCCTCTTGATGTGCAGGACCGCTCTGAATCTGTGGTGCGTTTCTTGCCCCAGGCTGAAGACGGGGAATCGCAGTACTAGCGGAAGAAGTAGACCCACTGCCATATTCGACGCCGCTTATGCCCGACCCATACCTCTCCCCATACATGCGCTCTCGATCTAGCGCTTCTTGGACGTCGTTTTCGTCGCTACTGACTTCGGAGCCTATGCCGCGGGCGTAGAAGAGGGGGCGGCCTTGCGCATCCATGCGGACATTGCCGTTGCCGTCGTAATCGAATTCTTCTTCGCTGAAGGTGTCTTCGTTAGAGGGAACGAATGAGCGGTCGTCAGGTTCTGTGACTGGTGCCTGTTCACCCTCAGGCTGAAGAGAAGATCCTTCGTGCTGGTAGAAGGATGAAGTGCCTGGTTGAGCCGTTGTGCCGCCTGGACCATAACGTAGATAGGTTCCGCCTGGGGCAGAGGAGCCGGCAGTAGCTTGAGGCGCCGAGTAAGCGGCTCTGGCAGCCTGAGAAGCTGCGCCAGATCCGTTGGAAGTTTGCTGCTGCGGTTGAGACGTAGTAGGAGGTAGGGGTGCATAGCCAGCTTGGTTAGTTGCGACGCGGCCGTTCTCGGTATAAGGATCTGTGTCGGTCTCTGATCTTGCTGGGTCATAGTTGGTGTAGCCTGGCTCGTCCAGAGGGCTTTCCACACTTGGCTGGCCGGAACGAGCGGAGCCTGCAGTAGGAGCAAGGGGGAGAGGTCCGTCCCTCGTAGACGGACGGTTCGTGCTCTCTTGTCTGCTTGGGGCGCCTTGACCCATGGGTACGACCTGGACGCCGCCAACCAGCGTAGGCTCTCCATTACGGAGAGATTTGGTGCGGTCCCGCTCTTCGTCCTCCCAATGGCCGAGTTCCTCCCATGCTCTTCGGGCCTCTTCTTTCGAGATGTGTAATTCGCGATGCTTCTCCTTGACCTCCATGTCTTTGGCTTTCAGCTCCGCGAGCATTTGATCTGATGCACCTCGATCCTGAAATGCTGCTTGCTTCTCATTCTTGAGTCTGTTGAGCTCCGCAACAGCGTCTGCATGTGCCTGCCGCTCGGTACGAACTTCGTTCTCGAGACGGCCCTGCAACTCCCGAGCTCGCTCTTGCTCGGCACGAGTGTCGAAAAACCAGCGCTGAAATTTCCGTTCCGACGATGCGCGCAGACGTTGTAATTCCACAACGGCATGGAAGAGATTGGCGCCCGCAGCAGAGAGATCGGTAACTTGGCGAGCCATCTGCTGATTGAGAGGCTCACGGTTCATTTCGTCGCTGTTGTTCTGGAGCCTACGTATCCAGTATGATGTGAGGCCCTCCCAGTGGGATGACAGAGTTTCCCATCGTTCGAAGGCATGAGGAAAAGAGGATGTAGTACCTCGCTGCTGTGCACCAGGGGTGTTATCTTGTGCTGCCTGAGACTGTTGCGGAGGGTTCGCCGTCGTTGAGGTGTTCATCGGCGGTTGAAAATTAGGTGCTGCTGCCGGCGGCTGACGTGGCTGAGGTTGTCTCTGCTGCGTACTCGGCATTGCTGCTGGAGCTATACGGTCCTGTTGAACTGGCCTTGGCTGCAGCTGAGATACAGAGGTACCTCTCTGTCTCGTTGCCTCCGGTACCTTAGTCACATTGGCGGCGTCAGAGGGCTCATTCGATGTTTGAGCCGTTTTGTACTCTCGCCGTTGTTCGATGACTGGCTTCGGCTCGCCGCCGCTTGTAGGGTCTCCTGACCGTCTATCACCATCGCGACGATTTGTTGGTACGTCAGACGATCTTCTCGTGGGGTCGCCAGATCTTCTCGTGGGATCGCCAGATCCTCTCGTGGGGTCGCCAGATCTTCTTGTTGTCCCGCCAGGATCGCCCGCTGCAACGCCAGCAGCGTCACCTCGCCTCCTCGTCCCTGTTGCTCCATCCTCTTGAGTTTTTCGCGATTCCTCGTTGCGCGCTCTTTGTCTTGATTCGCTTTCTGCTTTTTTTCTAGCTTCTCGCTCTGCTCGTTGTCTCATGATATCTGTAGGAGTCCGCACACCACTGCCTCGGTATTGGGGTTGAGGTACTGGTACAGGCCCGGATGCAGCTCGGGACCCTCCATTCTGAGCACGTCCATTCGTGGACATTGCTGAATTCCCAGCCGCTAACAGGTCGGACATCGAAGCGTTTTCCTCGACGTAATCGGGTGTAAACGCAAAAGGCTGTCTGATGGCTTCTTCAAGAGCGTATAGGATGGCAGAGGCTGTTCGTTTTGAGATACGTGTACTGCGAAGGGGCCAGTATTCTGACTGTGCAGAGTTGCGCCGAGTAGCTCGAGGTGTCGTTGAACCGTCACCTTGGTCGCTGACAGAGCGGCGTTGAAGGTTAGGCGGTGTGAGGCTTCGACGGCTGCCCGCAGCTAAGGGCGAGACGCGGTTTAGTTGCCTTCGTTCTAACCTGGGTGTTCTCCGGAGCGTACGTCCACTTCCTGATGAGCTTGAAGGGCGGGGGATGGATCGGGGTTGAGTGGTTGGCAGATGACTCTGCTGGCGTTGCGATAGTGCTGAATTGTGGGATTCGCGTAAATCGTAGGGCTCGTCAGTCGTGCGAAGCAGCTCGTGATGAGACAGATTGCGCAAAGACGAGGAAGCTGATGCTGATGGTAGATACAGTTCGGGGTCTCAAGAATAGATACACTGTAGTTGAAAACGATATCACACTTTTTTGTCAGCGGTGCCCTTCGACTGTCGACCTGCGGCGACGGTAGGGTCGCACTCAGGCTTGATCGGTAGAGTACCTGCATACAACGTGAGATCGAACAATAGAGGCTGTAAGCGCACGAGCGCATGAGACAACGGTGGGCTTGTGGGTGTTGAGGATATCCGAAGGCTGGGGGAGGCTGGGGTCACGAACGCACCTCCAGATCAAAACCCCTGACGATCAAGGACAGGGGCGATTGAATCTTCACAGTCCTCTGGCCAGTCGGTTTACGATGGTTGAATCGTGAAAGAGACAATTTGATATCACTGCGTGCCCTATTGCTCCCTCTCCCAACCGGACTAGCCCCCAACCAACCACCACCTCCACCACGGGGTGTTAGGCTGTATATTCCAATGCTACACAGCGTCGGAAGTCGACTCAAGACCTTGGAACCATCAATCCCTTCTTAGCTCATGGTCCGACCGTTTGTGTAGCCGCAATGGCTTTCTTGATGGGTCAGACGCTCGCTTCAATTCATCCCGAAAGTCGAGTAGGGCGAGGTTTTGGCAGCCCGGGTCAGCGGCGATGGCTTGAAAGGGCGAAGAAACACAGTAGGCATAGCTGATTGAATGATCGGACTTGGAAACGAGTCATCGAGGAAGTCGTTACGAGGGTGGAAGAAGCGGTGGACGTTGTGCGTCGATTTTCAATCGCGGGTTTGGAGATGCGTTGGCAGATCCGAGTCTCGTTCCTTTAGTCTCATGTCTCCCCCTGCGTCATATCGCCTATGGTCTATGGTAGCTCTCCCACCTCAACTATAGCCACAGTTTGGGCTACCTTGGATGACATTCCAAATCAAACACGTCTACCTCGAAAAGCCTACCGCTCTTGCCAAATAGGGCGCCAATGACGAGCGCTGTCGAGTCCAAGTTGACAGGATGGTCGCAGGTCGACTGAGAAGGCTGATTGGCTGTACAGCAGGGAAGCTACGGCTTCGCTTGCGCCCGTATGCCCCTGTCCCTGGGAAGCAAAACGGACAACAGCTTTCTGAGATCCAGAATGTCAACATTGTTAACGCGGCTCACTGAATACTGATCTCGCATATTACAAGGTAAGGTCCGGTAGCAGGCACGCTGTACATCGGAACCAGCGGGCCGTTCTCTTCTCTACATGGCAAACAGCCTGGACAACTTGCTTCTATCACACCAGATCTATCATCTTGTCCTCCATGGGAGATGCAATCGCGCTTAAGATGCAGGTACACGCACTCATCCAAGACATTACTGTTAAGCCACCTTTGGGGAAACCCTGGTCTGTCTCAGCTTTGTACTCCCCACCATCAAGTCCCTATACAGCTCTGCTATCCCCTCTTGTGAGAGCCCACCTTGTACTTTTTCAACCCGTTCTTCGTCTGCTTGATACGTAACGAGGTAAGTCTTTCCACATATTTTTTCTTCAGGTCACAATCCATCGTCCCGCATATGTCCTGTCGCTTAGGCTGGCAAGGAATGGATAATGCCTACAAGTGCCTGGTAATCTCCTTACGCATCGGGATTCGATCCTATTGGTATTGCTGCCCTCCTTCGGTCGTCTATATAGTCTTCAAGGAATGTCTCACGCAGATCCGGGGTTCTACTGCAGGTTCTGGACTGCCATATCGAGCTTGGACCCTTGTACGACGTCGACCCATTGTAGCTATATCTATGTCAAAGATGCATCTATCCATCCAGATCAGACGTTGTAACACCCTTCCTAACGCAAGATCGCTCCCTCGATTAATTTAGCATCGTAGCCACCATACCAGTATCCCTCGTCGTCGAAATTTCTGGGACGGTTACGAGATGCCAGGGACTCGTGATCTAGCTCGGCAACGCAGAATAGAAACACCACTCTTGGCCCTCGACAACGATCATGCGATGACAGAGTTCTGGAGTCCACGAAGACCTGCCATGGCACCACCATCCACCCCAACAGCACCGCCGTCCTCGCCTATGCTCGATGCTAGCAACCCTGACTTTTACAGTCAAAGATACCTTCCGTCACAGTACAAGACTTTGACATATCTCAACCAGCAGCTTGAGGAGCGGATTTGCAAGGAAGACCCCCGTCATAGTCAGATCATGAGCTTCAATCGGCCGTCGCATCGGTTTTCATGGCAGTCCGATTGCTCCTTATCATCAGACGACGAGTGTACCGCCGAAGACCCTTGCGCTCAGCCAACGTCAATCTCCGACGACGATGGAGCCACGCTTGTCGATTCCCTGAGTCCGGTTCAATCGGACTGTAGCGAAGCGAATACTATTTCTGGTGACTCAATGGATAACGCTTACTCTTCCTCTACTTGCTGGAAGGAGAACTTTCCGAAGCTCGACTACAATCCTCGCAAAGCCTGGAGTGCAACCGTACCATTCAGGAAGTCGGCCGCCCCCTGTCCTACTGTCCTACAACACCCAGACACACCCACATTTCATACTCCAGATTACCGAGCATCATACTCTTCACGTGCCCTCGCGAACAGGGCTATATCCTTAGGATCACCTCCGGTCATGAAGTCTACAAGCATTGACCCTACACATTCGGCCCCTTCTCCAGAGTCGATGGATATGAGATCACACTCCTGGCCTGGCTTCACCGATGGTAGATGTAGTCCTGGTTGTGCAAGCCCCGTACCGCCTGAACTGTCCGAAAAGTCATCCTGGGATCCTGACAGCAGCGACGATGAGAAGGGGATGGCTGGCCAGGAACCAACCTTGGGCAAACTTCGGCGAAGATTTGGTCGTCGAGTGTCGGACACCTTGCGGCCTCTATGGTGCAGGACCTGACCAGCACGAGCTTACGAAAATGCATCATAGACATTGGAGCATGAGATACACGGTATGACAAGAGGTCATTACGCCCTTGAGAGGTTGCTCTCGCTTCAGCATTGACGCATCAAGTATTCGATTCTACAAAAGTTGGGAGGTTATTCTCGGTTTACCTTTACGCATCAGTTGCACGATCAAGATTGTATCCTTAGCATTGCCTAATCTGGGTGGTCGGGAGGATCCAAAAGTCCCGTCTAGATTGTTTAGTTGAGCTACTTCACAAGCATACCTGCATCCATACAGTCTTAGGTTGCCATAGAGCCATAGAAACCCCACTCCAACAGATCTCCACGCCCTCACACATTTTCCCTAGTGACGTCTACCACATCTCATCCAGCACTCCTCACCACCTCAAGCTCACCCCCTCCTCAACCCTCCCAGCTTCCCACTCCGCACCCCCAAACCCCCCATCCTCCCTGACTCCCCACCTCTCCATCTCCCCCCTCACCCTCCCCACCCACTCTCTCACAACCGGATGCCCCTCCACCACCTCCTTGAACGTAGCCTCACCCTTTCCCCATCCCTTCCCAGTGACTTCTTCCTCCCCAATTTCCTCGCCTTTTCCCTCGCCTTTTCCCTCGCCTTTTCCCTCCCCACTGCCCACCCCATCCCCATCGCCCTCCCCACCCATCAACCCATCCCCCACCGCCTCCTCTCCCCAAACTTCATA
>JAABUO010000364.1_pt1 | contig 95226 bp, 115 predicted proteins | sample 5559291 | NCBI WGS metagenome assembly JAABUO01 (sample SAMN10711878, study PRJNA513372) | rock metagenome | isolation source: Antarctica rocks | place: Antarctica: Victoria Land, Finger Mt sud
CTTCATCCTAATCTTCTGTCCCCTGGACAGGTGGCGTTTCTGAACGCCTTGTAGCGAGGACGTTCACGTCCTCGTAATAACCACCCGTCCTTCATCCCTTCAAGGAACCACTTATAAGGAACCATTAATGCCCCAAGTAGACATGCCGCTGGAACAACTGCTCACTTACCCAGGCCGCAGCCCGCGCCCCGCCGACTTTGACGAGTTCTGGGACCGCTCCGTCGCCGAAATGCGGGTGCTGGACCCGCAGACGGAGCTTGTGCCGCACGCGCTGAGAGCGCCCTTCGCCGAGTGCTTCGACCTCTATTCCACCGGCATGGGCGGCGCACGGGTCCATGCCAAGTACCTGCGGCCTAAAGGGCAGACGGAGCCGCACCCGGCGCTTTTGATGTTCCACGGCTACGGCGCGAGCAGCGGCAACTGGACCGACAAGCTGGGATACGTCGCGCAAGGGTACTCGGTGGCGTCGCTGGATGTGCGTGGTCAGGGCGGGCGCTCGGAAGATGTCGGCGGCACGACCGGGCGCACGGCCTCCGGCCACTTTATCCGGGGCATTGACGACGGACCCGACAAGATGCTGTTCCGGCAGGTCTACCTCGACTGCGCCCAGCTTGCCGGAATCGTCATGGCGATGCCGGAAGTGGATGCGGGCCGCGTCGGCGCGACCGGCGGCTCGCAGGGTGGCGGGCTGACGCTGGCCTGCGCAGCGCTGGAGCCGCGCATCAAGCTGGCCGCGCCTTGGTTCCCGTTTCTGTGCGACTATACGCGGGTCTGGGAGATGGATCTCGCCGTGGCGGCTTACGCCGAGATCCGCGAGTATTTCCGCGCGTTTGACCCGCGCCACCTGCGTGAAGCCGAGATCTTTACCCGGCTCAGCTATGTGGATGTCCAGTTTCTGGCTCCCCGCATCCAGGCAAAGACGCTGATGGTGGTCGGGCTGATGGACACCGTCTGCCCGCCGTCCACGCAGTTCGCGGCGTACAACAAAATCACCGCACCCAAAGATTTGCTGATTTACCCGGACTTCGGCCATGAAGACCCGCCCGGAGCCGCCGACCTGGTGTTTGACTTCTTTGCGGCCCTGTAACTTCAAAAAAGCGGCCCGGCTTCCGCCAGCAAATCGCAAATTTGCCGTGTGACTTCCTCAAAGTCTTCGAGCGTCAGCCCGAGAACAGACAGCGCTTCCGGCTGGAGCGTATCTGCCCGGCCACCCAGTCGCAGGCCAATCCCGAGGGCGAGACAGACTGCGTCGGCGGCATGGACCAGGCAGGGCAGGGGGCTGTCGCTCGGCGCGTCCAGCGGCGTATGATGGTGCCGCACGGCGGACACTAAGGGGAGCGGCAGGTTCCAGCGCTCCAGCAGGCAGCCGCCGGCCTCGGCATGGTCAAATCCGAACACGGCACGTTCCGCCTCTGCACAAGTCATGCCGACGGACACCAGCGCAAGAACTTCCCTAAACTGGTCGCGCTGGTAGGCGTTCATTACGACCTTGCCGATGTCGTGCAGCAGGCCGGCGACAAACGCTTCTTCCATGCCACGATACTTGGCCCGTTTCGCCAGCGCCTGGGCCGCCGACGCACAAACCAGCGAATGGCGCAGCAGTGCCCCGCGCGGCAGGCCGTAGCCCGCGACTTCCCCTTCCAGCAGCGCCTCGCAGCTTGCCGCCATGACAAGGTTGCGCGTGGTCCGCATCCCCAGAATAACGACAGCGTCGGAGACCGTGCCGATGCGTCGGCTGGAGCCGTAAAACGCCGAGTTCGCCAGCTTTAAGACCCGCGCCGCCAGCGCCTGATCCGAGACCAGGACTTTGGCGGCGTCCGCGATGCCTGCTTTGGGATCCTCCGTAACCTGCATCACCCGCAGCACCGTCTCCGGCAGCGCCGGCAAATCGTGCACCTGCCGCACCAGCGCGTTCAGCCTCTGGGCCGTCGTCTCTGCTAATGTCTCCGCCATAATCACGCAATGCCTCTGCTTGTAATTATGGCGGGTTATGAGTGCTTCTCTAGGAACTGGTGATTTCGTCCAGCAGCAGGGCGGACACTTTGGCACCGACGGGGAAGAGGGCGACGTCTGAAGGCAAAATCAGCAGGGCATTGGCAAGCACCATGGAGCGCAGCATTCCCGACCCTTGCGCTCCGGTCGTGCAAGCTGAGTAGCCGCTGCCCTCGCGCGTGACAATCGCCCGCTGGTAGGAGCGCCGGCCCGGCGTATGGCTGGCTTCTTCGGCCAGACGCACTTGAACTTCAGGCCGCGCCAGCGCCGAATGGCCGGCCATCTTGCGGAGCGTGGGACGGACAAACAGCTCAAACGTCACCATAGACGACACTGGATTGCCCGGCAGGCCGAAGAAGAGGGTGCTGTCCCATTGCCCAAAGGCCAGCGGCTTGCCGGGCCGGATCGCGACCTTCCAAAAGCCTACCGTGCCGCGTTCGGCGAAGACCGCTTTGACGTAATCAAAGCCGCCGACCGACACGCCGCCGCTGGTGATTAAAACATCCGCCCCGGCGCACCGGTCAAACGCCGTCCGCAGCGCCTCGGGCGTATCCCGCGCATGAAGTTTATGGACAACGATCCCGCCGGCTTCCTCCACCTGCGCCGCCAGCGCATAGGCATTGGAGTTGTAAATCTGGCCGCGCTGAAGCTGTGTTCCCGGCTCCACTAATTCATCGCCGGTGCTGACAACCGCGACGCGCGGCCTGGGATGGGCCAGAACTTCGGCGCGTCCCACAGTGGCCGCCATGCCGATCTCCGCCGGGCGCAGGCGTGACCCCTGCGGAACGACGACCGTTCCGCTTCGGACTTCCTCGCCCCGCCGCCGGATATGCTGGCCGCGCTCCGCCTGCTCTAAGAACGCGACATTCTCCCCGCGCATTTCCGTGTCTTCCACGGGGACAACCGTGTCTGCGCCGTCCGGCACCGGCGCACCCGTCATAATCCGCAGGGCCATTTGCGGCCTCAGCGTCGGGATTGACAGCGCTCCGGCGGCAATGTCGCCCTGCACCGGCAGCACTGCTTCATTGACGGTGATGTCGGCGGCGCGGACTGCGAACCCATCCATGCTGCTGTTGTCAAACGGCGGCAGATCGTGAGACGCCGCTAAGTCTTCGGCCAGTATGAGGCCGAGTGCCTCGGCAAGCGGCGTTTGGACCGGCATGAGCGGTTGGGCTTGGCTGAGTATTTTGGCTAAGGCTTCTTCGTAGGTGAGCATAGGAGTTCGTTACATTAGACCTGCCGAGTAGTTGAAAACTACTCGGCAGCTTTGGCATTCTACCTAGTTGTTCCCGCCGGATGCCCCGTCTCACGAACATTTAACACATCAACTGCGTGTGGTAGCAGCGGAACCAAGCTCTTTGTGCCATCGGATGCGCCCGCCGGACTGCCCGGAAGGTTCACAATCAGCGTCGCGCCGCGAACGCCAGCGATGCCGCGAGACAGCGCGGCGAACAGCGTCTGCTTCAGGCCCTCCCAGAGTAGAAACTGGCTGATGTTGGGCGCATGGCGTTCCAGCACTTTTTCGGTCGCTTCCGGCGTCACGTCGCGCGGGCTGAACCCAGTGCCGCCGGTCGTTAAAATCACGGAGCAGTCGTACTCGTCGCACCAGCGCCGCAGGGTCTCGGTGATGGTCTTCTTGTCATCGGGAACGATGGCTTCCAGAGCGACAACAAACGTGTCGCCTGGCAGCGCGTTCTTGATCGCCGGTCCCGACAAATCTTCGCGCTCGCCGGTGCTGCACCGGTCACTGATCGTCAGCACTCCTACCCGAATTAGTCCCATATCAACTCTCCCATAGAAAATCCCCGCTTTTCCCCCCGGTCTTCGAGACCAGATGCACGCCCTCAATCGTCATGCGCTTGTCCACGGCCTTCGCCATGTCATACACCGTCAGCGCAGCGACTGTTGCCGCCGTCAGCGCTTCCATCTCCACACCCGTCTGCGCCAGCGTCGTCGCCGAAGTGCGAATTGTCAGCGCGGTTTCGCCGAAGTCAAAGTCTACCGACACGTCTGAAAGCGGCAGCGAGTGGCACAGCGGAATAAGTTCGTCCGTCCGCTTCGCCGCCAGCACCCCGGCCACCCGCGCGACGCCCAGCGCATCGCCCTTCGCCAGCGTATTCTGCCGTATCTTTTCGAGTGTCTCCGGCCGCATCGTGACGACCGCCTGCGCCGTCGCCACCCGATTCGTCACGTCTTTCCCCGACACATCCACCATCCGCGCCTTGCCCGCTTCGTCTATGTGCGTCAAATCACTCATAACGCGAGTGTACCCAATCGGTTAGCGTCAGCGCCGGAAAATGACGATCGTGTGCGGGTCCGCAAGAAAAGCCAGCTTTTCGGTCGGCACTTGGGCTGGTGTCAGGGCAACTAGCACCCCTGTCGATGTAATTCGATACTGAGTGACCGCATCATCATCTTCGCTGAGAACGTACAGAAAGTGGCCGGAGGGATCCGCTACAAGTGGACCGGGATGTGCGCCGGTAGGGGTCAGGCCCGACGGCAGCGCGGAGAGTGTGCTGTCGCTTCCGACCCGGAAACCGGCGAGGCTGTTGTCATACCCTTGAGAAGCGTAAACATACTGGCCTGCCGGCTCCACCGCCAGATTGGTTGCCTGGGTTGTCAGCGGCAGACGTTCCGGCGCTAAAGGGGCCAGTGTGCCGTCCGGCCCAACATGAAATTGAAGAAGCGCCTGGTTTGTGCTGGTGAAGTAGGCACTACTGGCGGAGAAGCTCGGTGCGCCGATCAGTCCCTGACTGACATCAAGCGAGGGGCTGCTTTTAGTGAGCGTTCCATCCGGTCCAATGTTAAACTGCGAGATTGTGCTGCTGCCATTGTCGCAGACGTACACAAACCGTCCGCTCGGGTCAGCCGTAATACTCTGCGGGCGCGGACCAGTTTTGACCGGATCGCCGAGGCGTATCAGTGTGCCGTCGCTGCCGACGCGGAACTGCGTGATCGTTGCGTCAACATAGTTTGCGACATAAACAAACCGCCCGTCCGGCGTCACCGCCGCGCTGAACGGCAGCTCGCCGGAAAACGCGGTCGGCGGGTCAAGAGACGCAAGACGCCCATCCGGCAGAACTTTGTACTGCCAGACATGCTGGTTGCCGGCGCAGGCTACATAAGCAAAGCGCCCTTTTGGGTCCAGAGCAATTGATTTCGGCTGACTGCCGGTTTTCTGCACCCCCAGGATCGCAAGCGTCCCGTCGGCTCTCACCGCATATTCCGACAGGCTATCCGAGGAATTGTTCGCGACATAAACAAACTCGGGGTGCTGCAAAAGCGCACACCGGTCTGCCTCGGAAAGCGGCGGTGGGCCTGATGGCGGCGATCTCGCTTCCAGAGGAGCCGGTGAGAAGCTCGGAAGATGCCGCGCGGCGGCCAGTGAGCCTGCTAAAACGCGCGGAGTCGGCGTCAATAAGGTCAGCGAACCGTCCGCTGCGACCGCAAAATGGGAAACGGAGCCGTCGCTTCGGTTAGCGACATAAAGAAAACGCCCGGACGGGTCCAGCACGGCTTTAATGGGGGCGTTTCCTGTCGGCAGCAAAGCATCCGCCGTCCGCGTCAGGCTGCCATCCGCTCCCACCGTGTACTGCGCCACGGTGCCGTTTCCGTTGTTGACATGGCTGACAGCATAAACCCGCCGCCCTGTGGGGTCCAGGATGATTGCGACAGGCAGCTTCTCGGCGCGAACGCTTGCGGGGGACAGCGGGGTCAGCTCGCCCGAGGCGCTCACCTTGTACTGATATAAACCGTCAAGGCAGGGAACATAAACGAATCCCTGCGAGTTGAAGGCAATGTCTGCCGGGGCCTGACCAACCGCTGTATTGGTGGAACGAGAGGAAAGCGCACCGTTCGGCATGACCCGGTAGCTTTGAAGGCCGCCGACCCCGGCGGCGAAAGCAATCTGTCCCGCCCTGTCCAGCTCCAGCCGCCTTGTTTGGTAGGGGCAGTCGACCGATGCCGGAGCCAGTGGCTTCAGATGTCCAGTGGTCAAAACTTGATACTGCGAAATAGTCTGCCGGCAGACCACATACATAAACTTGCCGCTCGGGTGAAATGCAATCGCCTCGGGGTCTTCTCCCGCCGGGACATCAGCCGCCAGCGGCGTCAGCGTTCCATCTTTAGCCGCGCGAAACACAGAAATCGTGTTCCGGTTCCGGTTAGCAACATACACAAACCGCCCGGTGCGAGACACCGCGACCGCGCTTTGCAGGCTGCCCAGGCCGCTGGAAACCGCCGGCGGCGAAAGCGGAATCAAAATCCCGTCGGTCCCAACGCGGAACTGCGAGACGACAGGCAAACGCTGGTTTGCCGCATACACAAACTCCGGTGAGCTTTGAGTATGTGAGTTTGAGGTATCCGCCAGCACTGCCGAACCGGGCAGCACCAGCCAGAGCAGCAAAAAAGCGACCTGCATCCCCAATGCCGCCGCTATCCGCCCCGCCGTTACTTCGGCGGATACGCCCAGCACTCGCGCCCGGCCCCGTGCATTTCTACTCGTAGGATGAGTCATGGTTAATTTTGTTCACCGTTCGGCTGACCGGATTAAGATGCACGATACGCTTGTCGCACTGACGCGCATAACCGATGACATCTGCCGTACCGCCTAAACCCGCCGTCGGTTGACCGTCTCAAACCGCAAGGAGCAGCTCCGACCTGTTCACGATCTGCTTCCCCGCCTTGAAATACGCTTCTCTGGTTGAGCCAGGGCCTTTCAGAACTTCAACGGCACTCGCTTGGGCCAACAACCGCTTGTAAGCATCCCTGTCTGCACCCGCTTCAAACTTGAGTTCATAATCCGCGAATGGAATGACAGCCACAACCGAACCGCCACGCTTCAAGACAATTTCTGCAAAAAGCTGGTCTGCACCTACAGCAAGCGAAGTAAAGCCAGCAAGTTCGCTCAGCACAGAAAATAGTTCGCCCAGTTGCTGCTCAACCCAATCCCAATCTGCTGGCGACAATAAACGCTGGTTTCCTGTGATTCCGACGCGCATGTTGTGATCTCGCTATGCGGCAACCGCCTCAGCCTTTGTACTTTCAGACATTGCATTCTCGCTTGACGGATTGGCTGCTGTAATGATCATCGCGCTTGGAATCATGTTGCCCTCATAATAGATGTTGGTAATCCGCGTCAAGCCATGCTGAACCGGGCCATCCGGCAGAGCTTCCCGCACAACCTCTAAAAAGGGGCCGTTCTTCGGCACAGTGTCAAACCTCCCAATTTTCGGCCACCACTTTGTGTTCCCGATAGCGGCGGTCACCAGGTCGGTAATCACACTCAAAGAAGAAAGGTCGTCTTTCAGCCAGGGCGCGGAGACGACAACGTCGTACTTGCCGAAGATGTCTGTCCGCTCGAACAGGCCAAACAGCGTGAATTCGCCGCGTTCGCTCGCGATTTTTTCTTCAGCGTCCTGAAACTGACGCATAACGCTCATTGTGTTGATTGGGTTCATAGAATCACCTGTAATGCTCTCTTTGTTGCATTGACCGTGTTTGCGGCGTCAGCCGCAGTGTAGATTCCTCTGGGGTCATAACGATGTTCCGGATTCCATCGTGCGACAGTGGACCAGTCTCCGCCCAGAGCTGCTTTCACTTTATCGCCCGAAGCGGAAAGGTTAAGCAAAACTTCCAAATTGTGTGTCTGAAAACTTCGGTAATTGTTGAACTCGCCGGATGTTGCCGGAAAACCAGGCCACTTCAATGTTCGGCAAATTCGGTCTTTCAGTGCTATCTCGACAGCATAGCCGCAGAGATAAATCGCCACATCATATTTTCGACTGGTTTGCAATATCTCCGCAGACTGTAAGTATTCCCGCGCTGTCTTTTGCAGGTCCGTCCGTGTGATCACGATAAGCCCTCCTTACTTGCTGCATCCTGCCGTTATTATACCCGGCACTTTGGGCGCAAATCAGCGTTTGCGGGCTTGACAGCAGTAGTAGACATTTGGTACAATGCGGGACATCACTAGTAGAATGGAGTCTACTCCTCGTGTCCCTGGGCTGGCTATTCTTAGACATGAACTCGTTTTTTGCGTCCGTCGAGCAGCAGGAGCATCCGACGCTGCGCGGCAAGCCGGTTGCGGTCGTCCCGCTGCTGTCGGACATGACCTGCTGCATCGCGGCGTCGTATGAAGCTAAAGCCTTTGGGGTCAAGACCGGCACCAATGTCGCGGAAGCACGGCGGCTGTGTCCGAACCTGCATATCATCGAAGCTAAGCATGGGCCGTACCGCGAGTACAGCCGGCGGATACAAAGCGTGGTGGAAGACTGCCTGCCCGTCACGGAGGTCTGGTCGGTGGACGAGATGGTCTGCCGGCTCTGGGACAACGAGCGGCAGTTGTGGGACGCGATGCGGCTGGCGGAGCAGATCAAGACGCGCATCAAATCCGAAGTCGGCGAGTGCATGCACTGCTCGGTCGGTCTGGGCCTGAACCCATTTCTCGCCAAAGTTGCCGCCGAACTGCAAAAGCCGAACGGGCTGGGCGTGATCGCTGAGGACGATTTGCCGCACAAGCTGTACCGTATGGCATTGACCGACTTTCCCGGCATCAGCACCGGCATGGAAGCGCGGTTTCACGCGGCTGGGGTTTTTAAGACCGAACAGATGTACGCACTGACGCTGGACCAGATGCGCCGGGTCTGGGGTGGGGTGCAGGGCGAGCGCTGGTGGCATCAGCTTCGGGGCCACGATGTTGCAGCGCCTCCGGCGGTTCGGCACAGCGTCGGCCATTCGCACGTCCTCGCGCCGGAGCTTCGGACGCCGGCAGGCGCGGCGGCGGTTGTTGGACGGCTGCTGGAAAAATCGGCGGAGCGGATGCGGCACTTGGGGTATCAGGCACGGAGCTTATCGGTTCATGCCCGGTCCGAAGATGGCCGGTGCTGGTCGGCCAAGCGGCGTCTGACGCCCTGCGGGGACACCTGGACGCTGTTCTCGGTTTTGACTTCTTTATGGGAACATCCGTTCCCTTCCGTCAAACAAGTCGGCGTCGTTTTATACGATCTGTTGCCCGACGCCTACGTCACGCTGCCGCTGTTCCACGAAGATACCCGCCGCCTGGTCGCTTCCCGCGCTGTGGACACGATTAACCGGAAACACGGGCGCGGAACACTGTCTATGGCCTCCGTTGTTCCCGTTAGGCACATTGCCGAAGACAAGATCGCCTTCGGCAAGATTGAAGAACTGGGGTAGGGGGCGAAGACGGGTAAACACGGAGGGGCGAACACGAGGTTCGCCCCTACAATAGACCGCTGTGGCAAACGAACAGGCGGTGCATCTGCTCCCAGAGGCGCTTCATGTCACCCGCTTGCCGTTGCCGATGTTCGAGTTCAGCCTTTCTGAGTCTCGTCGGGAGCCTCGTTAATCGTCTCGATCTGGCGTTGCTTGCTGGCTCTCATGCTCCGGTTTCTTTTTGCATTTGGGCGGCGTTGCTCTTGATCAGGCGCTCAATCACCTCGGCGGGTGTCTCGAACGGATGAGCAAGCTCCCCAAGCTGCTTCCGCAAGCGAGCCGAAATGCGGATGCTGGTTGAGGTCTCAACAGCCGGATCGTAGCCGGGAATGTTCGCCAGCTTATTACTGGCAACGAGGAAACTTTCCCCGATCTCTTGGCCGGTAGCGAGGTCAATCGAAATCACGCGGGCATTGCGGCGAGCTTCTCTTAAAACCCGAACTGGCTGTCCCTGAACGTCCGCGATACGATGGTTGGCGGCGAGTGCCATAATTAAACCCCTTCCAATGTGTAAATAGCTTATTGCTGCATTATGCAACATAAATGCGGGCAATGTCAACCCCCCGGCTGCGCTATCTTCCGGCTTTGATAGTTCACTCCGAAAACGTCACGAGTTGCGGCTGTTCCAAGTTCCGTCTGCTTCGCCTTCCTCACCCCGAACAGCACAAGGTGGAAGCAGCGCAAGAGTAGCGGTGAATGGCAGGCCCGCGTTTACACTCCGCCTTGACGGAAGCGACGGCAAAATCACGATTGCCGGCCTGCAAATCGCGTTCTGTGTCCGTCATGCTTCCTGGATCATTCCTACGGTGACACCTGCCCCTGAAGAGAAAAGTGAAGAGGCCGGCGAAAACCTATTTAGCCCAGCCGAGTCGCCGCCGGGCGATTGAAGCGTATTCCTCACTCATCTCGATTCCCATGAATTGTCTGCCAAGTTTACAACTCACGAGACCGACCGTGCCTGAGCCTAAAAACGGATCAAGAACCGTATCGCCTGGTCCTGATCCGGCCAGAATGCACGGCTCGACAAGCTTTGTGGGGAATGTTGCAAAGTGCGCTCCAGGAAATGCTTCCGTGTTAATTGACCAGACTGACCGGCGATTTTTTCTGTCTCCAGCGCTAGATGGCTCACGGATGGCCTCACTGTCGTAGAAGTAATGCTTTGACTTTGAGAATAGGAAGAGGTATTCATGCGAGCGCGTTGGCCTGTCTTTCACGCTCTCCGGCTGACAGTTTGGCTTGTGCCAAATAATATCAGAGCGCAGATACCAGCCCGCTTCCTGAAGAGCGAATGCAAGACGCCACGGAACGCCGATTAAGTCTTTCGGCTTGAGGCCTTCCGGCGTCGGAGCGCGGTAGTCCATCGCCTGGCCTTTGTTCTTCTTGTCACCGTCTCGCCACGTCCTGCCGCCACTCGTATAACTGTCTCCAATGTTTAGCCACAGCGTTCCGTCGTCTTTCAGTGTCCGGTGAACTTCACAGAAGACGCCGCGCAGGTTGTTAATGTAATCCTCAAGTTTCGGCTCCGCACCGATTTGATGCTGGTTTCCGTAGTCGCGCAGGCCCCAATAAGGCGGCCTGGTGACGCAGCAGCGAAGTGTTTTATCAGGAACCGTGCTAAGAGCAGTCATGGCATCCGAACAGATAATCTGACAGCCGGGTGGCGGTGTCGCGAAATCACTCTCTAGTTCCAAAAAAGTTACTTGTTTCATGCCGCTGCTCCCTCTCAATCCGTGATTATCTTTACCTGAAGAGAGTTTACCACACATGGCAGCGTATGGTAATTTTGGGTATCTTATCCTATGCTTTTTCTGGGACTGGACCTCGCGTGGGGGCGAAAAAACACAAGCGGCGGGTGCGTCGTTTCCTGTTCGGCGGACACCGGCAGCCGGGGCAGGGTCTTGGAATACACCGAAACGCTGGGCGATGATGACGAGGTTGTGCAGTGGGTCAGCCGCTGGAACGACGCCGCTGGGCCGGAAGGACTGCTGCTTGGGGTAGACGCGCCGCTGCTGGTGCCGAATGAGACCGGAAAGCGGCCCTGCGAAACGACACTGGGGCAGCGGTTCGCGCGGTTTCAGGCGGGGGCGCACCCGGCAAACCGTACCATCTTCGGCGATGATGTGCGCGGCGAGCGGCTTGTCTCGCGGCTGGCGGATCTAGGCATCAAACATAATCCCTATCTGGAAACGCCGGGCCAAACTCAAGTGCGGCAGATGATGGAAGTGTTTCCGCATCCGGCCCATATTGCCTTGTTTGGGCTGGCGAAAACACTCAAATACAAGCCGAAGCCGAAGCGCTCCTACGAAACACGCTGGGCGGCGATGAACGAATATAGCCGTCTTCTTCGCCGCTTGTCCAAATTTGATCCGCCGCTGGATTTGCCGGCAGACTGGCCGCTTGCCGACGTTTCCGGCAGGATTGGCGGCGGCCTCAAGCGCCTGGAAGACGGCCTGGATGCCTTGACCTGCGCGTACATTGTCTTCTGGTACTGGCGGCATGGCCCGTCGGGCGCGGAAGTCATCGGGGATATGACGGACGGGTATGTTGTCGTCCCTCAGCCGCTTGATTCGCCGTCAACTGGGTAAAATAGCGGCATGACGCGCTCGCCCCTGCCGACACTGCACACGTCTCGCTTGACGCTCCGCCCGATGACTGTCAGCGACACCGACGCCGTTACCAGAATGATCAGCGATTCTCAGGCTGAGTTTAGCCGGTGGTTCGGCTGGGCGAGCAGCAGTACGCGGCCTGCGGTCAAAGAATATATTCAGTCGGCGGAAGAATCGATGGCTCTCGGCAGCGCCTGGCATTACGTTGTTCTGCTCTGGTCGGGCAAGCTGGTCGGGCGGGTCGGCCTGTCGGAAATTGATACCGTCAACCGAAGCGCCGAGCTTGGCTATATGCTCCGCACCGACGCCGAAGGCAGTGGGGTAATGACCGAAGCGGCGCGGGGCCTGCTGACCTGCGCTTTTGAGCCGAGGCATCTGCACCGAGTCGTGGCCTATGCCGACTGCGAGAACGAGCGCAGCCGGCGCGTTCTCGCGAGGCTGGGCTTTCAGCCCGAAGGCGTGGTCCGCCACATGAGCTACCACCCCGCACGCGGCTGGCGCGACCATGTTTCGTACAGCCTGCTGGAAGGAGAACTTCGTGCCTGATTTAGAGTTGTTAGTATGCGCCGCGACGCCGATGGAACTGGCGGCATTCGGTGCGCCTGACGCCAGGACGCAGGGCCTCCTGACCGGCGTCGGCATTCCGCAGGCGCTGGCTCAAACACTGATCACAGCCGACCGTCTGCGGCCAAAGCGCATCGTGAACATCGGCATTGCCGGAGCCTACCCAGGCAGCGGGATTCAGATCGGCGACATTATCACAGGCCTCTTTGAGACTTATGGGGACGTTGGCTTTGAGGTGCCGGAGCCGCCCGGCTTTCGCTCCATCACTGAATCGCCGTGGGGCGAGTTTTACCAGACGCCCCTGCCTCTCGCGCAGTTTGCCGAGTTCCCCAGTACCCGTTCCGGCATCGGCTGCACCGTGAACGCCTGCACGGGAACCGCGAGAACCGGGCAGGCACGGGAAGCGGCGTTCGGAGCCGACTTCGAAACAATGGAAGGCGCGGCGGTCGCGCAAGCCGGGCAAATCCTGGAAATCCCGGTCTGCGAAATCCGCGCCATCAGCAATTTTGCGTCTGAGCGCGACATGCGCCCCGAGAACATTCAGCTTGCCCTCGCGAACTTGACCGCTTTCTTTGACGCTTGCAGAAAGAACTTTTATGACTGAGCTGTCTCTCGGCATCTCGCCCTGCCCGAATGACATTTACATCTTCAGCGGCTTGCTGCTTGGGGCAGTGCCGACCGGCGGCATTACGTTTCGCGTTGATTATCAGGACGTGGAAACCCTCAATGACCGCGCCCAACATGGCGCAATAGACGTTGTCAAAATCAGCTACGCCAATTACATTCACTGCCAAAATGACTATGATTTGCTGCCGAACGGCGGCGCGTTAGGGCGCGGCGTCGGCCCGCTGCTGCTGGCTCATGGCGGTCAGTGGAACCTGGACGCCGAAGTCTTAGTCCCTGGCGAGTTCACAACCGCCAACTTCCTGCTGGACTTCTACGCGGGCAGTTCCCTCAAAAAGCGCTTTCTGCCATTTGACGCCCTTTACGCCAAGCTGCTGTCTGTGCCGGGCGCTCAGGGCGTCGTCATCCACGAAAAGCGCTTCACCTATGCCGCCGACGGCCTCGGCCTTGTCCAAGATTTAGGCGACTTCTGGGAGCGCGAGACCGGCTTCGCCATTCCATTAGGCGCAATTGCCGCCCGCAAGACATTAGACAAAGACCATCTGGCGTCGCTGGTCGGCCAAAGCCTGCGCTGGGCTTACGCCCACGACGCCGAAGCGTTTGCCTTGTGCCGGCAGCATTCGCAGGATTTGAACCCCGACGTCGTCCGCGCCCACATCAATCTGTACGTCAACAGCTTCTCCGAAGACGTTGGCCCGGAAGGCCATGCCGCCATCGAGTTCTTCCTGCAAAAGCAGCGCGAGTTTCGACAAGTGTCAGCTTAGTTGAAGCCGCGAAACCCTGGCCGCTATTCCCAAAGAAAAGCTGGTCGTTGTGTCAGACGGCAGCAAAACAGGTTGATTGGTCAGATGTGTGAACATAGTGCACAAGACCGCGATTTGTTAAAATTTATTTGGGGTTAGCGTATTACCTTTTAGTAATCAGGTAGAATTACAGGAAGGAGAAAAGCATGAGAAGTTATAAGCCGCCCAAATCGCCGAGCTACAAACCATCTAAAAGCACAGCACCTAAAGTGCCAAAAGCACCCGCACTACCAAAAAGCACTGCGCCCAAGTTCAAGATGCCAAAAGCAACTTTGACCAAGATACAACAGCAGAGGCATCCAACCACGCATGACAAGGCGACAAGCCAAGTCAACAAGCAGAATTATAACCAACAGTATAATGCGACCGGATTGCGCCGCATTCTGAACTTGTTTAAGTTCAAATAGTAGGCTTGTTCGAGCACGTTAGTTGACAGGCAATTCTCCAAAAGAGTTTCGCAAGTCCCATCCACAACTTTCTTCACCGCGTAGCCAACTGCAAGCTAAGTTGGCTATGTGTTGAACCTTCTCGCTCCGGTCGTTCTCTGATATTGCTTCTATATGCTCTAAAACCGCTTTGTCGCCGATCTTGCCCAGAGCAAAAACTGCCATTGTACGCACATCTGCCTTGTTGTGAACAGTCAGGGTCAGCAAAGAAGGGACAGCGGAATTTCCTATTTCAACAAGCGCTTCTGTCGGCTCGGATTTCGATGGCAGGGTAACAAGACGCTCATTAAGAGCTTCAATTGCCTTTTCCCCGCCGATTAACCCCAATGCTCTCATAGCACACGCGGCTGAAGCTTTTCTACTACTAGAGGCAATAGGAATAAGAAAAGGCACAGCATCTTCTCCAAAACTTCGTAGACAATATGCTAAGTCTTCAACTTCGTCCCAAATCAGCTTGTCCATGATGCCGACAACAGGCTGAATATGTGCTTTTTTGCCAGACCCACATAAAGCCATAGCACTTATCAAGCGTACCTCTTTATTCTTCAACATCGCAATTAGTTCTGCGGCATTCTTATCCGTTGCATCTTCTTGTCCCAAAGACTTCTCCTTTACATAGAGGCTGTTAATTTGTGGAGTTTCCATGCTATTTTACACCGCTTGAGCCGTAATGTTCATTCGCGAGGTTGTCAACAAACCATCCATAGCCTATTACCATGCCATGTAGCCACTCAGATGCTGGCTACCTCAAAATGTTCGCAACCTCGTCCAACTTACTGATCACAAACTCTGGCCTGTCTTCTATCTCTGCGGGCCAGACCTGGCCTCGGTGCAGCCAGGCGGCGGGCATTTCGGCGGCGTGTGCGCCGACGACATCGGCAGTCGGATTGTCGCCGACGAACAGAATATCTGTGGGTGGGATGCCGAGGCATTCGGCGGCGGCGTGGAAGATGGCGGGGTCGGGCTTTTTGAGGCCGAATGTCTCGGACACGAAGAGGCAGGACGTGCGCGTGTCCAAACCAAGCGCTTCAATCTTGCGCCACTGCCGGGCGGAGCCGTTAGTGATGACGCCGAAGGGGATTTTGGCCTCGGCGAGAGCGTCTAAGAACGTCTCGGTCTCGGTTTCGGGCCTGACGTGCGTCAAAAACTCTGCGAAGAATGTTTGCACGGAGCGGGACGGCTCGCCGGGCAGGGCGGGGTACAGCGTGTGCAGGCGCTCAAAGATAGCCTGCTTGGAGCCGTAGCCGTTTTTATCAAGTTCATGGATGAGGCCCTGAACTTGCGCGACTTCAGTGGGGTCGGTCAGCCGTAGTGTACCTTGCAGGTAGGCATCCAGCCAGGAAGCAAACGCCGCGCGGCGGCTGTAGAGCGTGTCGTCGAGATCGAATAGTAGCCCGGCGAAGCGGATCATGCGCCGTACCGCAGGGCGAGATTGGACAGCATCGCCATGCCGTAGGGCAATGCGCCGTCGGAGAAGTTATAGGTTGGCGTGTGCAGGGCGGTGACATCGGTGCCGACGCCGAGACGGAACATGACGCCGGGGATTTGCAGCAGGTAGTAGGCGAAATCTTCCGCGCCCATCGTCGGAGTTTCCAGGAAGTTCACGCCGCCGGGAGCGAGAACCTCCGCGCCAACGGCCTGAACCAGCGACGTCAGCGCCGGGTCGTTGACGACGACCGGTGGGCCGAATTCATACGCGAACTCGTACTCGGCCCGGAACGCCGCGCAGACGCCCGCCGCGATGCGCTCCATCTTGGCGGGCATTTCGTCCCGGACACTGTTAGAAAGGCAGCGCACCGTTCCCCGCAGGTCGGCGGTGCTTGGGATAACATTATAGGCGTTCCCGGCCTGGAACTGCGTCACCGTCACGACGAGCGAGTCCAGTGGCGAGACTTCGCGCGACGCCAGCGTCTGCCACGCGGCAACGATCTGGCTGCCGATCACAATGGGATCTACGGTCGTGTGCGGGTAGGCCGCATGGCCGCCTTTGCCTTTGATAGTCAGGTCAAAGCGGTCCGCGCTTGCCATCATCGGGCCGGGCCGGTAGCCGATCTGCCCGATCTCCAAGTTCGGCCAGCCATGCAGAGCGGCGATCGCCTCCACATTCTCTAAAACCCCCGCAGTGACCATGCCATCCGCCCCGCCGACCGTTTCTTCCGCAGGCTGAAAGATAAACTTGACCGAATGCGGTAGATATTCCCGCAGCTCCGACAGCACCTGCGCCGTGCCAAGAAGCGTTGCCGTGTGGCCGTCGTGCCCGCAGGCGTGCATGACGCCGGCACTACACGAGGCGTAGTCTAGGCCACTTGATTCCTGAATGGGCAGCGCGTCCATGTCGGCCCGCAGCGCCAGCATCGGCCCGCCACTTCTGCCCCGAAGTACGCCCGTCACCCCATGCCCGGCCAGTTCCGTCTGCACGTTGTCCAGCCCAAACGCCCGCAGTCGCGCGGCGACATACGCGCCTGTCTGCGCTTCCGCGCCGCTGAGTTCCGGGTTTCGGTGCAGGTGATGGCGCGTTTCGGTAATCTCGGGTAAAATGCGTTCAATGGCCGCCTGGGCGGCGTTTTTGTAGTTATCTATTTCGGTCATGCTGTGTTAGTTCGGCGTAAGCGGGGCGGGTTCCTGCGTTGCTGAGAGCTGCAGGAGCGTAGGATTCCAATCCCACGCTTCCTACATTGTGTTACCATATCTTCTGGAAAGTCTTTCATCTATGTCCTTACCCATCGCCATCTACTACGAGCATCCCGACTGGTTCAAGCCGCTGTTCGCCGAACTGGACCGGCGTGGCACCGACTACATCAAAATTGACGCCCGTCGGCACTTCTACTACCCCAGCCAAACGGAGCGCGAGTACAGCGTCCTGTTCAACCGCATGAGTCCGTCGGCGTACCTGCGCTCCGATCATCCCGGCATCTTCTACACACTGAGCTATCTCGCGCATTTGGAACATCTGGGAACGCGCGTCCTCAACGGCGTTCAGGCATTCACGACCGAGACTTCCAAAGCCTTGCAGCTTACGCAGCTTGAGTCGCTCGGGCTGGCGTACCCAAAAGCGCGGGTGATCGGCGATCCGCTGGCCGCCCCTGCTGCGTCGGATGGTTTGCGCTTCCCGGTTGTCGTCAAGGCCAACATCGGCGGCAGCGGCGCGGGCGTCGTGCGCTATGACAGTGTAAACGAACTCGCCTCCGCCGCCGAAGCCGGCTCCATTGATCTGGGCATTGACAAGACCGCTTTAGTGCAGGAATTTGTCCCGGCCCGCGACGGGCGCATCACGCGCGTCGAAACGCTCGGCGGCAAGTATTTGTACGCCATCCATGTCTACACCCCCGACAACAGCTTCAACCTCTGTCCCGCCGACATCTGCCAAACGGTTGACGGCGCGGCGCTTGCCCGTAGCGAAGCCGCTGCTGCCGATGCCCCAAAGAACGGCCTGCGCGTCGAAGGCTACACGCCGCCTGACGAAGTTATCCACGCCGTCGAGCGCATCATGCACAGCGCAGGCATTGATGTCGGCGGCATCGAATACATGATTGACGACCGCGACGGCACGCTCGTCTACTACGACATCAACGCCCTCTCAAACTTCGTCGCCGACGCCCCCCGCGTCGTCGGCTTCGACCCTTTTGCGCGGCTTGCGGATTATCTGGAAGAAGCTCAACAGCGATAGGCTACACATGAAAAGGCGCAAAATCAGCAAATATCACGAAGACACGGAAGCGATTCTCATGTTCCTTCTTGACCATGGTGTTGATGCTGTTAATCTTAGCAAGGAAGCTACAGAGCAGTTCAGCATGGCGTGGCTGAAAACATTCGCCAGTCTTGTAAAGAAAAAGCATGGTGCGTATGTCTACCTCGGTTATAGATGGCATGCGTATTCTTATCGCATCCAGCCCTGCATAAGTGGAGAAGAAGCAATTGAGACGTATAAACATCAGCCTAATTCGCCTTTTTATGTGTTCAACGAGAGCCTGAGCTACTGTGCCTTGTGTAACGCCGAAGAACATCCTGATCTGACCAGTTTGCGGCGTGATGTTTACGTCGCTCATCATAAGTTGAAATGGACAATGGCCTTCACACACGAGCAGCCCCAAATCGGCCCCTTTTTTGCTCAACAAAATAATTCTCAAACAGGATATTGATAGCCGCGTTGTGGGTGCTGGCTTTCTCCTCTGCCAGTGCTCTTCACCATTTCGGGTAAAATCACGAGAGAGGGAATCACTACTATGGCGCAGAGCCTTATCACAAGAAACGAAAACATCTTGGGCGGCATCCCTGTTTTCACCGGCACGCGGGTTCCGGTCACGACGCTGTTTGATTATCTCAAAGCGAACCACCCATTAGACGATTTTTTGGATGACTTTCCAACAGTAGCGCGTGGTCAGGCGCAGCAAGTTCTTGAAGTGGTTCAACAGCAGATTCAGAACGCGGACTAAGAGACGGAACGCGAGGGAGTAAACTCCACTCGCTGATTGGGGGCGTCCTTCGGACGCAAGAGTTGAAGCAAAGACAGCCTGCGTCTATATCCTTCGTCCGAAGGACGACGTTTGGTAGCGAGTGGAGTTCACTCCCTCGCGTTTAGAAAGATTATTTAATGCGTTATGGATACTGGCTGCCGGTGTTTGGCGGGTGGCTGCGGAATGTGGATGATGAGGGGATGGACGCGAGCTGGGACTACGCGAAGAAGCTGGCGGTGCGGTCGGAGCAGATCGGGTTTGACCTGACGCTGATTGCCGAGCTGAACCTAAACGACATCAAAGGCACGGATGCGCCGTGCCTGGATGCGTGGTCCACGGCGGCGGCGCTGGCGGCGGTGACGGAGCGGCTTGAGCTGATGGTCGCGGTCCGGCCTGCCTACCATGCCCCGGCGCTTTTGGCAAAGCAGGCGGCGAACATTGACAATATCAGCAGCGGGCGGCTGTCGCTGAACGTGGTTTCGTCGTGGTGGGCGGAGGAAGCCAGGCAGTACGGGGTCCAGTTTGACCAGCATGACAACCGCTATATCCGGACGGAAGAATGGCTGGACGTGGTCAACGGCCTCTGGACTCAGCCAAAGTTTACGCATGTCGGGCCGCTGTATACGGTTCAGGATGCGGTGCTGTCGCCGAAGCCGGTCTCTCAGCCGCGCCCGACGCTGTACGCCGGCGGCGAGTCGGAAGCGGCGAAGGAACTGATCGCCCGAACGTGCGACGCCTATGTCATGCACGGCGATCCGCCGGAGCGGGTGGGGGAGAAGATTCAAGACCTGTCGGCCCGGCGGGTGCGGCTGGGCCTGCCGCCGATGACGTTCGGCGTGGCGGGCTATGCGATTGTCCGGGACACCGCCAAAGACGCCGAAGCCGAGCGGCGGCGCATTACCGATGTCAAGCAGAGCGCGGCGGGGTATGATAACTACCAGCAGTGGCTTTCAGGAACGCAGCTCGAGCAGCAGGTGTCGCTGGAAGATTATTCAGTGTCCAATCGCGGCCTGCGCTCAGGCCTCGTCGGCACGCCTGACCAAGTTAAAGAGCGCATCGCCGCGTTTGAGGCCGTTGGGGTAGACTTATTGCTGCTGCAATTCAGCCCGCAGATGGAAGAAATGGAACGCTTTGGAGAGACGGTAATACAGAAACGGTAATCGGGGGATAAGTTCCCGGAGGAGACAAGTATGAACAAGTTAATGACAATCACGCTGGCACTGGCCGCAGCGGCGTTGCTGAGCGGGTGCGGCAACACACTCAGCGGGGCCAAGCAGGACACCGCCAATGATGCGGCCAAAACTCAGCAGGCGGCGGACCAGGCGGGGCAGGCCGTCAAAACGGATGCCCAGCAGGCAAGCCAGGCCGCGGCTGCCCTGCCGCAGAACGCCGAAGCGAACACGGTGGTTCGGCCCGCCGTCAAGACAGCCATCATCCGTGACCCGGTGCTAACTCAGTCCGGCAACCTGATTGACGTCAACGCCGGGCCGCAGAAGATTACGCTGACCGGCCATGTCACCAGCGCAGACATGAAGCAGCGGGCGACGGAAGATGCCCAGGTTGCCCTCAAGAAGCACCCAGGCTATACGCTGGTCAATGACCTGACGGTTGCCGGAGCGGGGCAGTAGAGAATCCCCCCGGCCCCCAATGATGGGGGAGCATGATTGGAAGGGCAGGCCCTCTGCCTCTGGCTCCCCCATCATTGGGGGCTGGGGGGATCCTTCTCTCTGAACATTTTCTCTATGCTCACTGCCACATTTATTCATGCGCCCGGCGTCGGCCCTGCCACGGAGCAGGCGCTTTGGGCACAGGGCGTCCGTTCCTGGAACGACTACCAGCAGCAGGCGTCAGGACTGCGCCTGCCGCCGCGCCACAAAATCACGCTGCACCGAACAATCGAAGACAGCCTGACAGCCCTGGAAGAAGGGCGCACGGATTTTTTTGCCCGGAACCTGCCCAAGCGCGAGCACTGGCGGGCGGCGTCGCAGTTTCCGAAAATCGGCTACTTAGACATTGAAACAAACGGTGGCATGAGCAGCGATGCAATTACGCTGATTGGTTTGTACGACGGCTTTGAGATGCACTCCTACGTCAAGGGCCAAAACTTGGCCCAGTTTGCCTATGAAAGCCAGGACTATGACGGCTTTGTGACCTTCTTCGGGACAGGGTTTGACCTGCCGTTTCTGAAGCGCCGCTTTCCGGTGCTGGAGTCTGTGTTCGCCGACCGCTTTCACATTGATTTGTGCCCCTTGCTGAAGCGCCTCGGCCATACCGGCGGGCTGAAAAAGATCGAGCAGCAGCTTCACATCGCGCGTGTTCCCGAGACCGACGGCCTCAGCGGCATGGACGCCGTGCGCCTCTGGCGAGCTTACCGCAAAGGCGGGCGGGGCGCGGACGATGCCCTGCGCCTGCTGCTGGCGTACAATAAAGAAGATGTCATCAACATGGAAACACTGCTGCGCTACGCGGTCCCGCGCCTGGAAGTGCTGGCGGGGTATACTAAAGCCAGTGTTGAACACGGCGAAAGGAAATAATGATCATGGAACAGCAGCAGACCGGCGGCAGCGGCAGCGGCACAGGCGAGCCGGACCTGACCGAAGAAGTACAAACTCAGCCCGAGGCCGCGACCGCTGAAGGAACGGAAACCCCCGCCCTGAACCGTGCCGACCGGCGGGCGCAGGCCAAAGGCAAAAAGTCCGGCACCGGCCCCAGCACAAATCTCAGCTCCGGCGGCGGACGCGGCCCCAGCAAGCCGACTTCCGGCCATGCCGGTCAGGTCCGCTTCCCGCGCACCGGCCATAAATAGCTCGTCCTGACTGCCTTTTAGCCCGGCACAGCGCGTGCCGGGCTGACCTCCCGTACCTAAAGGAAACCTTTATGCCTCGTTTCTCTCACCGCTCGCCGCAGGCCGTTCTGGCCGGGCTGATGCTGCTGGCGGGTTCCGCCGCCGCGCAGGCTCCCCAGCCGGCCCCGCCGCCTCCGCCTGCGCCGCCTATGGTGCCTGCACCCGCAGTCCCCCCGACTGCACCGGCTGCGCCTCAATCTGCTGTGCCGCAAGTTACACCGGCTGTTCCGCCCGCAAGTCCCGCCGTGGTTGACCCGCAGGCCGCGACACTTTTCAGCCAGGCCATTGCCGCCCATCAGGCGCTTTCGTCGCTTTACGGCACGATCACACTTGTTTCTACCGGTTCTCAGGCAGGAGCGAACAGCAGCCAGACAATCAAGCTGGCGTACAAGAAGCCGGGCTACGCCAAAGTCGCAGTTTCCGGCCCAACCGGGCCGATTGTCCAGTTTTATTCCAACGGCAACACGCTGACGCAGTATATCGTGAAGACAAAGCAATACGGCGTCCAGCCGGTCCCGTCCGGGGCGCAAACAATTCCGCTGATACTTAATCAGGCCCGTGCGCTGCTGCCGCGTCTGATCGGCAACCCTGCCGCGCTCAATGAGCTGCTGGCCCAGCCTAACATCTCCGCGAGCGTCACCAGCCAATCTTCTGTTCCGCCTGCAGTCGGCGGCGTTGCTGTGGATACCGTCACTGTACTTCTGCCCGCGCCGGACGGCAGCAAAGCGACATTTACCTTTGACATCGGCAAGACCGACCACCTGCTGCGGCGCTTGACCGAGAACGCTAATCTCACCAACAAAGGCAACCCGCAGACGTTCACAGTGACGGAAACCGTCACAACCCTCCGCGCAAACCCGGCGCTGACCGCTGCCAGCTTTAACTTTGTCCCCCCGCCCGGCGTCACGAAGATCAAAGCCGCCGCGCAAACGCCGTAGCCGCCGATGCACGACCTGCGTTTAGTGGCGGGCGCGAAACCATTCCCGGTGACGGCAAAAAACTTGCGTGGCAAGCCGCCTGCCAAATGTTATTGCCGCGTACAAGAAGTACCAGGCCAAGAGCTTTGACAGTGTCGGCACCTCGCTGGGCCACAGCCGACCGGCATTGAAAGCGTTTGTCGCCCAAAACAAAACACCGTGGCGTCAGGTCTTTGATGGCGCAGGCTGGAGCAGCGCTATCCCGCACGAGTACGGCGTTCAGTCCATCCTATCTGGCCTGCTGATCGGGCGCGGCGGCCAGATTGCCGCCGTGGATGTGCGCGGCCCGGAGCTAACGGCGGCAATCCGAAAGGTGCTGGCGAAGTAGAATTTCACGACTTCAGTAGGGACCAGAAATCAGGCGGCAGGTCACCGACCGTGTAGAACGAGCCGGTGACGCAGATCAAATCCTCTGGCCCGGCTTCCGCCAAGGCAATGCGGACCGCCTCCGCAACGCTGCCCTCTACGACTTCAATATTCGTAAAGCCGTAATGCCGCGCGGCTTCGGCGACATCCTCTGCGGCGCGGGGGCGGAACGCCGGCTGCGTGGCGAGCAGCCGGACCGGGTGCAGGGCCGCCAGCGGTCCCAGAAACTGCTCCGGGTCATGGGTGCGGGACAGGCCCACAATGAGGGTCAGCCGCCGGGCCTCCGCGCCGTGCTGCTCCCGCAGGGCAGACGCCAGCGCTTCGGCAGCGATTTCGTTGTGCGCGACATCCAGCACCACTGTGGGATGCTCCCGCACTTGTTCCAGCCGCCCCGGAACCCAGGCGGTTTCCAGCCCCCGCCGCGCGGCCTCGTCGCTGATTTCCGGCCCGCGTGCATCGGTGATGGCATCGAGCGCCGTCAAAGCCGCTGCCGCGTTCATCTCCTGAAATGCACCCCGCAGGCGCAGCACAAGGCCGGAAAGCGTCCGGCGCGGCGTCGTCAGTGTCAGCCCGATCGAGTCCCGCGCCGGCGCGGTCACCGGCAGCAGCGGTGCGTTCCGCTCGGCACAGACCCGCGCGATGACCTCCCAGGCTTCGCCGCCTCTTGGAACGCCCGAAACGCAGGGAACGCCGGGTTTTACGATGCCCGCTTTCTCACCTGCGATCGCGGCCAGCGTATGCCCCAGTAGCTCGGTATGGTCCAGGCCGATATTGGTGATCACGGTCACCAAAGGCCAGGCGACAACATTGGTCGCGTCTAGCCGCCCGCCCAGCCCAACTTCCAGCACGGCATAATCCACAGCTTGCTCGGCAAAATAGCAGAGGCCGACAGCGGTCTTCAGCTCAAACTCCGTCGTCGGCCCGAACTGCGTTCGCTCCAATGCTTCAATATGCGGCTGGATTTGCGTCACCCAGCGGGCAAAGTCCGCACGGGGGATCAAAACGCCATTGATTTGAATGCGCTCACGGACATCATACACATAGGGGGACAAGTAGATGCCGACTTTGCAGCCGGCGGCCTGCAGAACGCTTGCCGCCATCGCTGCCGTGGACCCTTTGCCTTTCGTCCCCGCGATATGCACGACGCGCAGATGCTCCTGCGGATTACCCAGCCGGTCCAGCAGGGCCGAAAAGCGCTCGTTCCCGAGCTTCACTCCAAGCCGCAGCCGCCCCTCAAGATACGCCAGCGCTTCGTTATACTCCATACACAAAATTCCTACGCCGACAAGTATACCTCATCGCGCCGGGTCTCTTGACAGAAGAACAAAGTTTGAGTATAATCCTTTCGTCACTTAAAGTGAAATCTGCCGACATGGCTCAGTGGTAGAGCAGCTGTTTCGTAAACAGCAGGTCCGCGGTTCGAATCCGCGTGTCGGCTTTTGTAATCCAGCTTACCGAAATACACCAAATCAGGAAAATCCTCAGCGCCAGAAAGGGCGCTGAGGATTTTTTTGATTCTCTTCGGGTGGACTGTGCCACAACGAGAAAAACCCACAAACACATCAAGACACAGCAGATAAATGGGCCAAGACACAGCAGATAACTGTTTTGCGGCCCGAACATGTGCTGCGACTAGACCACATTGATGAGGAAAATAATGACGAAAATTGGTTCAAAGAACATGGTGTTCAAGACAGAAGAGGAAGAGCATGATGAGCGTCCCTCCTGCAAATTGACGGTTGACAAGGGCATTGAACTGTTCCTGGCAGCAAAGTCCAAAAATGGAAACCGTCCACAAAGACTTTCTATCAACAGCGCTTGACAGTATTAAGGGCTGCCGCATCTGGAAACGGTGCCGAATACATCGAGGACCTCGTCCCGAAGTTCGCACGGAAGTATCGGGATCATCGGCAAGGTCAGGTGCCCGATCCCACTGTGCATCACGATGAGGTGGCGATGAAGATGCTCACCCAGTGGTGCGCGGCGAACGAACATATCGCCCGCGACCCGCTTTCACACTACCAGGCACTTCCAATGAAAGAGGCCGATACGTTAAGGCGAGGGACAGAATGGTCGTCCTGACGATGATCGAGATGGCAGGGCGCTCAGGCAAGGTCATCAGCTTGACCAAAGGCGACCTTCACCGTGAAAACAGCTATCTCCATGTGTATCGCTCAGGCATGGCGGACACGGGGGAAAATAACCGAAGGGAATTGACAGCGGGTAAACCGGCTGGTATAATGGGTAAACCGGCTGGTATAATCACGAAATGGGCGTAAAAGTAGAAACTGTTTATCTGCCGGGCCTCCGGCTTCACTTGGGCGAGCGGGACGGGACTGCTGTGGCGGAAGCGCTGGGCGTCTCCAAGTCCTCCATCAGCCTGCTGATTAACTGCCATCGGGGCGCGTCGCTGCACATGGCGCTGTCGCTGGCCCGCTACTGCGGCGTCACCGTAGAAGACCTGGTGGCTGGCCAGCAGTCGACCTGCCACCAGTCGATCCGCAGCGCACCGCGTTCCGCTGCAGGCCGCAGCTAGGAAATTAATTTTTCCTAGCTGCCTTTTTTCTGTCTTGAATGTTTACTTACAGCAAACAATATGCTATAATGTATTTGACATCAAGTGATTACTCCCCAGCCATAAATGGCGGGGCTTCTACAGGCGTTACCTGACACGGTGTAATCCCACCGTGGTTAGTTGCTAAATTGAGAATGTTGATGGCGGCGTTGGTGTCCCTGTCAAGGCTGGCTCCGCACATAGGGCAGAGATGCCAACGCTCACTTAACTTCTTTTTTGCCCTGTATCCGCAAGCATGACAGTCCTGGCTTGTGTAACGAGGGTCAACAGCAATCACTTCACGACCAGCACTTTCAGCCTTATTCGTGAGGACAGTTCGGAACATAGACCACGAGGCGTCACTGATGCTTTTAGCAAGACAGTGATTGCCCAGCATATTCTTGACGTTCAACTTTTCAACAGCGATGACGCTGAAGCGATTGACCAGCCTTCGGGCGGTCTGATGCACGAAATCATGGCGACGGTTACGGATACGCTCATGGATACGAGACAGAACTTTATTGGCTTTCTTTCGTGCAGGACATCGCTTCTTGGTCTTGGCTTGCTTCCTGCCAGCCTTTGCTAAAGCCTTCTCGTCTTTGCGAAAGAAACGCGGATTGTCTATGAACTCGCCATTGGACAAGGCCATAAACGAGTTCAGGCCCGCGTCAAGACCGACGCTATCCGTACAGGTTGGCAGAAAGTCATCTTCCTGCTCCACTGAAAAGCAGACGAACCATTTCTTGCCATAGCGACGGACGGTACACGTCTTTACTGTGCCGACAATAGCGCGGTGGATTTTAGCCTTGACCTGCTCCTGTTTGCCGAGCAGAGACAGCGAAACCGCGCTTTGCCCAACACTAAAGCCACTCTGCGGGTAGGTGATGCTATCGTACTGACCGTGGCCTTTCAGCCTCGGATAGCCAGGGGTTTCTCCTTGTTTCACACGACGAAAGAAGGCTTGAAAAGCAAGGTCAACACGGCGGGCGATATTCTGCAAAACCTGCGAGTGAACGGTTTTGAGTTCAGCATAGTCTTTCTTCCACCGTGCCAGCGCAGGAACCTGCGTGTAGAACGTAGGGGCTTTCAAGCCTTGTTCGTGAAGCGCAGTTCTCTCGTGTACCATGCTATTGTAGACAAGGCGGCAGATAGCCAGCGTTTCATTCAACGCAGTTTCCTGTGCCTTACTTGGGAAGAGTCTCAATTTATAGCAAACTGTGTTCACATAGTCATTATACCACGATTTACTATAAAATACATACAGAAAGAGAACGTCTTAGGAAAGACGTTGCGCTTATATCCCCATAGATAAATCAAGGGGTCTTACGCGCATTCAGATAAGGAGGAATTGCTTGCTCCCATCAGCACGGAGTGGTGGAATGAGTTGGATGCTTATCTGGAGAAGCGGCCCACTCTGAAGGACAACGATCTGCTTTTTCCGCTGACCAATGGCGACCAGATGAACTCTGGTCAGTGGGCAAACAGTTTCCGTGGCTACTGCCTTCTTAGCGGGCCATACGGTTCCCACAGGCACGTATCAGAGGCTCGACTCGGGGCGTGCGGTTCGACTGGATCGCCAGGACGCGCTCCCTGCCAGTACGACCCTGCCGCAGGTCCAAACACTCTATTGTAAAGATTCAGCGGCAAGCGGTATAATTGTTGTCGAAGCCGAACACGAGATCGGCCCAGAAGGTGTTCCCCTCTGGGTTGCTGGCGTTGCCGATCTCGAAGACGCTCTAGGGCAGATGTTAGATTTAGTCACGGCATTGAAGGAGAAAGTGTATTGGGAAGCATCATTCATGGATGCTCAGACAGCACAGATGCTGAAAGACGCTCCTGTCGCAGCTCGTGCCGCGCTGCGTAAATCGCAGGCGGCACGTTGAACATCACGAACCAAGCAAGCTGTCGGCTCCGAACGCCGCCAAGAGCGACTCCGCTGCGGGGCCGCGCCGACGGGCAGCATCAGGCTTAGTGCCCGAGTTTGGGCAGTGCCGTGTGATCCTGTTCCAGCACGACGGTCGTGCCGCCTACGCCCGTCAGCAGAAATGCTCTGTCCGTTGTCTGGAGCACCATCTTCATTCCATACCCCAAAGTCCCCGCCGTCGTGTAGCCCTTCTTCAAGGTCGCGTGCGGCAGGTTCTCCATCTTTATGCCTGAACCCAGATCAGTCACACTCACCTGAACGGTGTTAGTTGTGTCGCTGACGAACACCTGCCCGATACCCTCACCCGCATGAACGATTGCGTTCATTCCCGTCTCCCCCACAGCCATCACTAAATCGTCCATCCGCTCGGGCGACAGCCCCACGCTCTCTGCCGCTTCCTGCGTCTTGTAGCGTAGTTCACGGAGGCCGCCTGAAAGCGAGAGCGCAATCGGTTCGTCGAATGGAGACAAGGAAGAGGGCAGTTCCTCGAAACTGTGGCACAGGATCAGATGTCCATCTGTGACGCCTGCCAGCACGTCGCGAAGAAACACCTGCTCGCGAACCGTCGCCAGCCTCATTTCTTCCACGGCCTGCCTCATTTCGTCTACGGCCTGCTCCCGTTCAGCCCTCAGTTGATCCTGGATAATCACCCTTCGCCCCAGTTCAAAGTTGTTAGTCACCTGATGGGCCAGGGTCCTCAGCGCATCTTTCTGCTGGGGCGTGAGGTTTCTCGGCTCCCTGTCAATGACACATAGGGAGCCGAGGGCATGGCCGCTCTCCGTGATCAGTGGGACGCCCGCATAAAAGCGGATGTCGGGATCGCCTGTCACGAACGGGTTGTCGGAAAAGCGTGGGTCTTCTTGAGCATCTTGTATGACCAGAAGGTCAGGCTGGAGGATGGTATGGGCGCAGAAGGCCACGTCACGCGGCGTTTCAGTGTCGGTGAGGCCCAACGCGGATTTGAACCATTGGCGTTTAGCGTCGACGAGGGTGACGCTGGCAATGGGCGTAGCACAGATGAAGGCGGCCAGGCGCACGATGTCATCGTAGGTATCTTCGGGTTCCGTATCGAGTATGTGATAATTATGCAGGGCTGCGAGCCTGGCATCTTCCTCGTCGGGCAAGGGAGCAGCAATAATAGGAACCTATGCGATCTACCAAGCTTTTCCATCGGCGTGGGCCTGATGGCGCTCTGCGATTAGGATGTTTGGCTCAGTCGGCACAAAGGCGAACTTTCCGCTTTCTCTATGAAAGATGTATACAGAATACCCTCGTTAAGTGGGGTTCAATCGGCCTGGACGCAGCCGTGGCGAGGCTGGTCGTAATACATCTGCCGTGACGCCATCCCAGGAACTGCGGTCAGCTCAGTCGGCATCGAATCAGACGGCCAACAAATAGAGGCGTCGGGCGGAAGAAGCGCCGCCCGACGCCCTGATCCTTCCGCCAAACAGTTCCCTTTACTCCTCAACTACTACGCCGTAAACCCGACTCATCCTCAAACCCGACTCATCCTCAAACCCGACTCATCCTCAAACCCGACTCATCCTCTCACTATTTCTCGACGTGACGCTGAACACCCCAGCTTGGAAGAACTATTCTTCCATGACACGCCACCCGTAGCAAGCGCCGCAGCGCGGTTCCTACAATCTTCCCCCTCGGATGATCGCGGGGAGCATGTTGGCTTCAATGACCCTGACATGATGGTCAGCCATGACGACGCAGCGGTGGACGACGTTTTCTAATTCGCGGACATTACCGGGCCAGGCGTAGCTTCGCAGGTGCATCATGGCCTCCGGCGAGAAGCCTTCGACCGAGGCGTCGTTCTCGGCGTTGAACTTCTGCAAAAACAATGCGGCCAGCAGCGGGATGTCTTCCACGCGCTCCTTGAGGCGCGGCATGGTGATCTCAAGCACCTTCAAGCGGTAGTACAAATCCTCGCGAAACTTGCCTTCTTTGAGCTGCTGCTCCAAATCGGCGTTTGTCGCCGCGACCACTCGCACATCCACTTTGATCGTCTTCGTGCCGCCGACGCGCTCAAACTCACGCTGCTGCAACACGCGCAGCAGCTTCACCTGCACGGCTCCAGACACGTCCCCAATCTCGTCCAAAAACAGCGTCCCGCCGTGGGCCAGCTCAAAGCGGCCTTTGCGCTCCGCCGCCGCGCCGGTAAAGGCGTTCTTTTCGTGGCCGAACAGCTCGCTTTCCAGCAGCGTCTCAGATAAAGCGGCGCAGGAGATCGGGACGAACGGGCCGGCAGCGCGGTCGGACTGCTCGTGCAGAGCGCGGGCGACAAGCTCTTTGCCGGTGCCGCTTTCGCCGCGAATCAGCACCGTGGCGCGGGAAGACGCCGCCCGGCCAATCGTCGTCACGACTTCCTGCATCGCAGGGCTGACGGCGTTTGCGAGAATCGAGGGCGGCTTGCTGCTGGACTTTGAGGAAGAGCCTGCCGGCGACTGGGCTTCGGCGGCACGGGCGACGGCGCGTTTGACGACGGCCCGGATCTCGTCCATGTCAAACGGCTTGGTAATGTAGTCCGACGCGCCGTAGCGCATCGCATCCACGCACGTCTTGATAGTCGCATAAGCCGTGATCACGATGGCGACGGAGTCAGGGTGCTTCTGCTTGACTTTCTGGATCAGCTCGACGCCGTTCATGTCCGGCATGATGAGGTCGGTAATTAACAGGCTGACCGGGTTCGCGGAGGCCCACTCAAGCGCTTTGACGCCGTTCTCGGCGACCTGGACTTCGTAGCCGTCTTTGACGAAAATGGCCTGCAAGACGCGCCGGATATTTGGCTCGTCGTCCGCGATGAGCAGCGTTTTTGGCGGGCTTGTCTTGGCGCTTGCGGCGGGTGCTTCTGCGGGCATACAGCATATCTTTCTTTGAGGCGTTTCCGGGTCACGCCGAATAAACAGCTTCTATTTGTAAACAGCTTCTATTTGTAAACGGCTTCTATTTGTAAACAGCTTCTATCTCATAGCCTCGGTCCGCCTTGTCGTGGCGCTGGTCGGTGATCTCGGTCCGGGATGCCGGGATCATGCCGGTCGGCACCGGCTGGATCGGAAGCTGAACCGTGAACGTCGAGCCTTCGCCCGGTGTGCTGCGGATCACCAAACGCCCGCCGTGCGTCTCAACAATTTTGCGGACAATGGCAAGGCCGAGGCCGGTGCCTTTAGTTTTCGTCGTAAAAAACGGCGTGCAGATCTTGTCAATCTTAGCGGCGGAAATGCCGACGCCGGTGTCGGTAAAATCAAGGTTTAAGATGTCCTGCTCGGGCAGGCAATGCGCGGCGACCGTCAATGTTCCGCCGTGCGGCATGGCCTGCACCGCATTGATGACGATGTTTTTGACGACTTGTTCCATCTGGGCGCGGTCCAGCCAAAGCTCCGGCAGATCGTCCGGCATGGTTTGAATGACTTGAACGTCCTGACCTGCGAGGTACGCGCTCATAAACTGAAGCAGGCGAGACAGCAGCGCGGCAATACTGACCGGCCGCATCTCCGGCGGCGTCACCCGCGAGAACTCCAAAAACTCGGTGGCAATTCGGTCGAGGCCGTTGACTTCCTGCACGATCATGTCTAAAAACTCGCCGTGCTCGGCCATTAAATCCGCCGGCAGCTCTTTTCGCAGAAGCTGGGCCGCGCCCTTAATAGATGATAACGGGTTCCGCAGCTCATGGGCGATGTTTGCCGCAAGCTGCCCGGTTTCGGCAAGCTTCGAGATGCGCTCGACTTCCTCTTTCATCTGCACTTCATTGGTCACGTCCTCAAACACGACAACGACGCCTAGATAGTCGCCCGCTTCGCTGACGAGCTGCGACGCGCTCAGGTTTAAATAAGTTTCGTCTCCCTGCGGGCTTTGATAGCAAAGCTGGTTGCGGGTAAACACTTTGCCGGTCTGCGCGGTCATCTGCACCATTCGCAGGGTTTCTTCCCGCACCGGCAGGTTGATTTGCAGCAGGTCAATGAACGCCGTGTAGTGCATTCCGATAAACTGGGAAGCGCGTAAATTGACGATTTCTTCCGCGCGCTTGTTCCAGGTGACGATGTAGCCGTTCTTGTCTATCGTAATGACGCCAGCGGCAATCGAGCGCAGAATGTTATCGGTATAGTTGGTCAAGTTCCGCAGGGACGTGATCTCGCGGTAGATGGTCGCGGCCTGGGAGGCGACTAAATGCAGCATCATCACGCTTTCTTCGGTGTACAGGTCCGGGGTGCGGCTTTCCATCATTAACACGCCGATCAGCTCGTCGGCGACCACCAGAGGCAGGGCGAGGCGCGAGCGCATCGCGGCCGTATCAGCAGCGTCTGCCGGCTCCGGGCCAATCAGCGCGGTGCGGGCACGCAAAGCGCGGGCGGCAACACTGTCGCCGCTCAGCGTCAGCGTCTCCGCGCCGATAATCTCTTCCGCCCGCTCGCCTCGCGCCGCCCGGACCGTCATGGTCGCGCCGTCTTCGTCCACGGTCATCAGCGACGACTCATCGCTCCAGACCAAACTGGCGACGATGTCCAAAATCGAAGACAGCGCTTCTTCTAACGTGGTCGCCGCCCGCACTTTCTGCATCAGCTCATAGACCGCCGACAGCTCGAGATCCCGCTGGCCGATCCGGCGCTCATACGACGCCGCGCTTTGCAGGACGGTCGCGGCCTGAGACGACGCCACCGCAATCAGCTTCAGCTCCTGGTCGCCGTAATCCGTGCCGTGCTTGCCTAAAATGAGGAAGCCGACGGCGGCGTCGTCTACCACGAGAGGCACCAGCGCCGCGGCCCGGTGCCGGTCCAAGAACGCCTTGCAGATTGGCTGCCAGTCCGGGCCGAAGACCAGCGCGGCGTCGCCTGCCGTTAAAATGCGCGGCGCTCGCAAAGTCCGGGACTGGGCCGAGACCGGAACCGGCGTGATAAACGAGCGCAGGCGCCTCGCGAGGGCGTCCGAAACGCCGCGCCAGTGAACGGCGCTCAGGCCCTCGTGCGAGTCGTCAAACATGAGGAGCAGCCCGGCGTCGCTGTCGGTAATCTGGGTCGCCAGGTCGTTGACCGTCTGCGCCGCTTTTTGCACCCCGGAAGTCGCGGCCAGAGTTTTACTGACTTCGTACAGCGTCGTCAGCTCGGCGTAGCGCTTTTCCTGGCCGGCGATAATCCGGGCGTTTTCAATGGCGATGCCGGCCTGATGGACAAACGTAGACAGCAACTCAATGTCAGCCCGGACAAAGCTGCGCTGCGGCCCGGTGTTGGAGACGACGACCACGCCGATGCAGCGGCCGCGGGCGACAATCGGCTGAGCGTAGAACGCTTCCATGTCCAGCGCCTGGGCGTAGTCCCGAATCATCGGCAGAGCCTCGCTCATGTCCTCCACAAAAAGCGGCATCTGGCGCTGGGCGATCATGCCGATGACGCCGACCCCCATGCCGACCTGAACTTCGACGTCTACCAGGTTCCTGCTGCCCAACGGAGTTCGGTGGTAGCCGCGCACGATGCGCGGCGAGAAGCGGCCGGTTTCAACGTCCAGCAGGTAAATCCGGCAGCGGTCAAAATGCACCACATCCACAATGTTGTCGGCGACCTGATTCAGCACCTGATCTAAATCCAGCGTGGACGTGATTGTTTCGGTCAGCGCGGCCAAAGTAGACAGCTCCTGCAGCTTATGATTCAGCCGCGCATAAAGCTGAGCGTTGTTGATGGCAAGCCCTGCCTGGGTCGCAAAGATGGAGAATAACCGCAGGTCTTCCTCAGTGAACAGCGGCCCGGCGGCCCGGCGACGAATGCACAAAACACCCTGCACGACGCCGTTTTCGTCTTTCATTGGCATGCAAATGGACGACGACACATCGGCGACGCTGCCGATGCCCGATCCTTGAAATCGGGGGTCGTCATCCAGGGAGTTCAAGAGAAGCGGCTCGCCTGTTTGTACGACTCGGCCGGCGACGCTGCTGCCGACAAAGATGCGGGAGTTCTCAACAATGTCGCTGGGCAGCCCAAACGACGCCGCGATGACAAGCGCGTCTGTGTCCGGCAGGCGAAGCAGAAGCGAGCAGGCCTGCGCTTCCATGACCGCCGCCGCTTTTTCGGTGATCATGTCGAGCAGACGGTCAATCTCGACGCGGTCCATCGCCTGGCCGATCTCGTAGACTGTTGCCACCTCGCGAATGCGCCGCTCGACCTGGGCCTGCGCCACCGTAATTTCGTCCTGCCAGCGTGTCTGGCGCAGGGCGATGACAAAAAACGGCGCAAGCATCTCCCGTGTCTCCTGCAAACGCTGCCGGGACTTCTCCGAAAGAATGGCAGTCCAGAGGCCAAGCACCCTGCCGCTGCTGTCCCGAACCAGCGCTAAGTCCGCAGGGTCTTCGCCTGCCGCGAGGCAAGCCTCCGCCTGCACCCGCAGAGCGAAGCTGTCTTGCCCGGCCAGAAAGCACAGCGTTTCGTCCGGCCCAAGCCGGTACAATGCCAGTGGCTCCGTGCCGAGCGCCTCCCCGGCCAGGGCCAACAGGCGCGGCAGAGCGGCGGCGGCATCCGCCGCGGTGATTTCCGCGGCGCGGCGCAGAAGCGTGTCTGTGTTGAGAGTCATAGCTTCTTGTATTATCCGCCACTTTTCGCCCTGTGTCAAGGCAGCTTGCCTGTTCCATTTCTGATTCGTTTATGTCGGCGGCAGACCGGGGACAATAGGAAAAAGACACTCTCAAGAAAGAAGGCAGCTTATGGCACTCGAAACAAAGCCCCGCGACGCGCGAATCCCACTCAGTGACGCCCCGGACAAACCCGCCTTCCGGGACGGGGGCGACGAAATCGCCGACCGCGCGATCCTTGCCGGCGCACCCGTAGACCACACGCTCGGTAACCGGAACGCCGCGCTGACCGAGACACCGTATGAGAAAGAAATAGACGCCGCCAACGGCCTGCGCGGCTCCGGCGGACGCACCCCGACCGACGAAGATTTTGACGGCCTGCTCACCCCCGCCGGCGTCAGTCATGACACTGTCGGCACGGACATTTCCGACCGCACCCTTGTCTTCGGCGATGACGGCAGCCTTTAAGTTCTCAGACGAGATTCTTGAAGTTGATTGGAACACTTTGAGCTGACAGCGTGTTATAGCAGTATCGGATGCCGCGCCGCTTTGCATTACTTTCAAGCACCTGCTTTCAAGCAATTGCAATATGGCAGGCGGATATGCTATAATTACGCATTAGTTTCAGAGAACACAGACTTCTGAAAGAGCGGGCGCAATGCCCGCTCTTTCTGTCTGTTTAAGCTAGGCAAACTCCAAGCCGAATAAGCGGGTGTACTAGGGGAGCATGGACAGTCTATGAACGGCGATTTTATTGAGGCCCTGCGGCAGATCGAAAAAGAAAAAGAGATACCGTTTGCCACGCTGTTAAAAACATTGGAAGTGGCTTTAGGGAAGGCGTACAAGAAGCATTATAATGTCACGGGCGACGTCGCGGTGCATATTGATACCACCAAGAACGCTTTCAAGTTTTCCGCCGAGAAAACCGTGGTTGCGGTCGTTGAAAACGAGCACTCGGAAATGACTCTGGAAACGGCCCGAAAGATTGATCCGAACGCCGCCTTGGGTGCGATGATCCCGGTGCTGGTGACGCCGGAAAACTTCGGGCGCATCGCCGCGCAGACCGCCCGGCAGGTGATGATGCAGGAGTTCCGGGAAACCGAGCGCGAAAAGGTTTTTGACGAGTACAACGCCAAAATCAGCGAAGTCGCGACCGGGATTGTCCAGCGTACCGAGATGGGCAATGTCTATATCAACATCGGCAAGCTGGAAGCGCTGCTGCCGAAGCAGGAGCAGGTCCCGACCGAGCCGTACCGGTTTAACGACCGGATTAAGGTATACTTGCTGGAAGTGAAGCGCTCCACGCGCGGCCCGCAGGTGATTGTCTCGCGCTCGCACCCAAGCCTCATCCGGCGCTTGTTTGAGCTGGAAGTGCCGGAAATCGCCGACGGCTCCGTGCAGATCAAAAGCGTGGCCCGCGAGGCCGGGGCGCGTTCCAAGATTGCGGTGGCGTCGGAAGACGACAAGATTGATCCGGTCGGCGCGTGCGTTGGGCACCGGGGCGCACGGGTGCAGGCAGTCGTGGCGGAGCTGTACGACGAGAAGATTGATATTGTCCGCTGGAGCGCCGATGTCAAGCAGTTTGTCGCCGAGAGTTTATCTCCGGCCAAAAGTGTGCAGGTCAAAGTCAACGAAGACAAGAAATCGTGCTTCGTGCTTGTCCCAGATAATATGCTCTCGCTTGCCATCGGCAAGTCCGGCCAGAACGTTCGCCTTGCCGCCCGCCTGACCGGCTGGCGCATTGACATCCGCTCCGAATCACAGGAAGCCAAAGCTGCCTTCACCCGCGCCGCTGAGGAGGTGGAAGCCGAGGAGCGCGGCACCGGGCAGACAGCCCGCGTCGCTTTCGCCGAAGACGACGCATTCGTCCTGCCGGCCTCTGACAGCGATGATGCCGTCGCTTACGGCGATGAAGTTACCATTACCGCCGACATGCTGAAGATGCTGGACGACGAGGACGAAGAGTAGGCGAAGCGGCAACAGGGCAGAGAGGCTGACATGAGACCGCTGAACAGGCTGCTCAAAAAGGCGGCGTCGGCTGCCGTCGTTGACAATGCACTGCTGAATGCGATTTCTTTGGCAGATCGTGAGCAGGCGGCACAATGGTACGAGGATTTCGCAGCGGAGGTGGTTGGTACTCGCTCTGATTTAGCTCGGCTTTATAACTTAGAGCGTACCAAGTTTCTTCGGGGGCAAGTACCGTATATTGCGGGAACTGCCCCGGACTTCGCCAGAGAAATTGGTATGCAGTGATTGGATAATACTATGACGCACAAGTATCAAGAAGATGATCAAGTTGCTCTCGTGGAGGATTTTACGGATCACTTACCTGCTGGCAGTGTGGGGGTTGTCTTTTGCCAATACACAACAACTCCCCCCTCCTACGAGATCAATTTCGTTGACACAACAGGGCGTTCAATTGGCAACATTTTCTACGAAGACGAAATTGAGTCGGTACAGAAACTACAGCCATTAGTTCAGCGCGAGGCTGTTGGTGCGCTTTCGTAATGGAGGAAGTTGATGAAAGTGCGGCGCATACCTATTAGAAGCTGCGTGGTCTGCCGGCAGACTTCGGACAAGAAAAGTTTGCTGCGGGTTGTTCGTGCGCCGGAAAAAGACGGCGGCGCAGTGGCGGTGGACCCGACCGGACGGGCGAACGGACGAGGTGCGTATATCTGCGCGGCTTTGGAGTGCATTGAAAAGGCCGCAAAGCAGAAGCGATTTGAACGGTCCTTGTCGGCCCCGGTGCCGGCATCGCTGGCGGAAGAGTTAAAAGCGCTGGCGCTGAAAGAGACAGACCAAAATACAGGAGCGACCGCGCTATGATTTAAGAAATAAAGAAGCAAGAGGTGCATTGAGTTTATGTCAGGTGTGCGTATTTACGATTTAGCAAAAGAATTAAACGTCTCCAATAACGAGATATTGGACCAGCTGAAGCAGATGGGTGAACCCGCCCGGACCGCTTCCAGCACACTGCCCGAGGCGGTTGTCACGACTGTCCGGCAGCGCCTCGGAACAGGCGGTGGGGTGGCTGTCGCCGCCGCGCCCAGCGCATTCCCTGCCGCCGGCAACGGAGCAGCGAAGCCCGTTCCTTCCGGCAATGGCACTGTGGGGAATGGCAAGGCCGCCAATGGCACGGCTGCCACTGGTGCCCCCGCCCCGAGTGTGTCCGCTCCGGCGGCCCCCGCCGCGCCGGTCATCCCGGCGAACCCCGTGGATGTCCCCGAAGTCATCACGCTCAAAGATTTCGCCCAGCTTATTGGCGTCCCGGCCCCGGACATTCAGAAGAAGCTGATGGGCCTCGGCGTTCTGGCCTCTCTGAACCAGCGGCTTGACTCCAATGTCACCACCCGGCTGGCGAAGAGCTACAAAGTCCCCATCACGATCATCACGGCAGTCAAGCCTGCGGCCGTAAACGGCACCGCGCCTGCCGCCGCGCCGGAAGCGCCCAAAGTCGCGGTCGTCGCGCCGAAGCCGCGCCAGAAGCCTGCCGGGCCGGTCACCCGCCCGCCGGTCGTCACGATTATGGGCCATGTTGACCACGGCAAAACGTCGCTTCTGGACGCGATCCGCTCGGCCAAAGTCGCTTCGGGCGAGTTCGGCGGCATCACCCAGCACATCGGCGCGTATCAAGTGGAAGTGGACGACCCGGAAAACAAAGGACAGAAGCGAAAAATCACGTTCTTAGATACGCCCGGCCATGAAGCGTTCACGGCGATGCGGGCACGCGGCGCACAGGTCACGGACATTGCCATTCTCGTCGTCGCCGCCGACGACGGCGTCATGCCCCAGACCATTGAAGCCATCAATCACGCCAAAGCCGCCGGTGTTCCGATTATCGTCGCCGTCAACAAGATTGACAAAGAAGGCGCGAACCCAACCAATGTCCTGACCCAGCTTACCCAGTACGACGTCATGCCCGAAGCCTATGGCGGCAATGTGCAGACCGTCGAAGTCTCCGCCAAAGAGCAGCTTGGTTTGGATGATTTGCTGGAGCAAATTCTGCTCGTCACCGATGCCGAAATCGAGCCGAAGGCTGACCCGAGCGCTCCGGCAACGGGAACAGTCATTGAAGCCGAGCTTGACAAAAGCCGCGGTGCAGTGGCAACCATACTCGTGGACCAGGGAACGCTAAAGATGGGCGACTCGATTGTCGCCGGCGGCACGTTCGGGCGCATCAAAGCCATGCTCAACGACTTGGGCAAGCGTGTCACCACCGCAGGCCCGGCGACGCCGGTGGTCGTGCTGGGTCTGGGCAGTGTTCCGGCGGCCGGCGACCGCATGGAAGTGGTCAAAGACGAGAAAGCCGCTCGGCAGCTTGCCGAAGGCCGGGCCGCGACAACCCGCGACGAGAAGCTGAACACCCGCCGCCCGGTGACTCTGGAAGACTTGCAGCAGCAGTTCAAGTCTGGGTCGAACAAAGAGCTGAACTTGATCATCAAGGGCGATGTGCAGGGGTCGGTCGAAGCCATCCGGCAGTCACTGGAGAAAATCCAGCACCCGGAAGTCAAAGTCCGCTTTATCTCATCCGGCGTCGGCGCTGTGTCCGACTCCGACGTTCTGCTGGCCTCGGCATCTTCCGCACTGATTGTCGGCTTTAACACGCGGGCCGAACCTGCCGCCCAGCGGCTGGCCGAAGCCGAGCATGTCGAGATCCGCGAGTACCGCGTGATCTACGACTTGATTGACGATGTCAAGCGGGCGATGGCCGGCCTTCTGGATCCGATCTACGAGGAGATCCCGCTCGGAACCGCCGAAGTCCGTGCCGTCTTCAAGCTGCCGCGTTCGGGCGGCTCCATCGCCGGCTCGTATATCCTGTCCGGCAAAGTCGTGCGGGGCAGCCTGGTTCGTGTCCGGCGCGGCGGCAAGCTTGTTGCCGAAGGTAAGATTGACACCCTGAAGCGCGAGAAAGACGATGTCCGCGAAGTCGCGCAAGGCTTCGAGTGCGGCATTCTCGTTCCCGGCTACGACCCGATGGAACCCGTCAACGACCGCCCGCAGGACGTAATCGAGTGCTACGAGATGAAGCGCACCGAGCGGACCCTGTGAGCCAACTCAAATGCCATGAGTGACAGCGATTTTCTACGGCGGGTCATTGAGACAGGCGACGATGGGGCCGCGCTGCGTTTTGCAGCGGAGCGCGGTCATATTGATATGGTTCGTTCTGCCTTGCAGGATGGAGCGGATGTCAATGCTTCCTCTTTTTTGGGAGAAGCGGCATTGTACAAGGCTGCTAGTCGTGGTGATGTAGAGATTGTCAAGTTGCTTCTTGACTCAGGTGCAGAAGTTGATAAGCGAACGACCAAGCAATACTGGTATTCCACTCCACTGATCTCTGCCGCTATACACGGTCATTTGCCGGTCATTCAGGTGCTCTTTTCAAGAGGAGCTTCAATCCATCAAAGCGATGGAAACAGATGGACTGCCTTGATGAACGCTGCGTCTGGCGATCATACTGAACTAGTCAAGTTCTTAATATTACAGGACGCAGAACTGAATACTAAAGACAAATGGGGAACAACTGCTCTCGCTTGGGCCGCTACAAAGGGAAGTGTAGGCGCGGCTGAGGTTTTGTTGAGTTCGGGTGCTGAGGTTGACGCAGTGGACCATTATGGCAAGACTCCACTAATGACGGGCTGTGACAGTCTTGTTTTCGGACCAACACAAAACTATGTTGCCATTGTCAAATTACTTATTGCCCACAAAGCCAACGTAAACGCTCGGAACAAAAACAGCAGAACGCCACTTATGTTCGCCGCTGAAACCGGCAACACGGAGATTATCCGCTTTCTGCTGGATGCAGGCGCGGAAGTCAATGCCGCGCACAAAACTGGCAAAACCGCGCTTCAATGGGCGGCGAAAGCGGGCCATTCAGAAGCGGTCGCTGTACTTAAAGAGGCTGGTGCCTCTTAATCAAAACCAAGCCTCTATGACAATCGGCCTTTTGACGGTGGAACTGCACATTGAAGAAGCCAACTCGCTGAAAGACAAGCGGCAGGTTTTGAAAAGCCTGCTGGCCCATCTTCGCAGCGAGTTCAACATCTCGGCCACGGAAGTCGGCGACCATGACGTCTGGCGCACGGCCACTGTCGGCATCGCGGTTGTCGCCACCGACGGCGCGTATGCCAATCAGGTCTTAGACAAAGTCCTGGACCATATCGAAAGCAACCCGCGTGCGGACGTGACGCACTCGGAAATTGAAATGCTTTAACTAAGCATTAAAGAAACAAATTATGCCCGCCACACGAAAACAGCGCTTGCAGGACCAGCTCCGCGAAGTGCTTTCTGAAGTCATCCGGCGCGAAATGCGCGACCCGCGCTTCACCGACGGCCTGCTGACGATTACCGACGTAGAAGTCACCACCGACTACAAAAACGCAACGGTCTATATCAGCGTTCTGGGAAGTGAAGACGCCAAGCGCGACAAGCTGAACTTGCTGCGCGGCGCGAACGGAGTCCTGCGGGAAGAGCTGAAGCGCTCCAAAGCGTTTATCAACGTCCCGGCCCTCACGTTCAAGTACGATGACACGATTGACCGTGGCAGCCACATGTTCGAGGTGCTGGAACAAGTCAAGCGCGAAGATGCCGCCCGCCCCAAGCCGCCGGTGGACGACGCGGAAACCCTGATTGAGATGGAAACAGACGCTCAGGAACGGTCCCAATGAGTGTTCCTGTTCCCGGCAGTCTTACGCAGCCGCTGGTGGAAGCGGCGGCGGCCATCCATCAGAGCCAGACAATCGTACTGGCCTGCCACGTCAACCCGGACGGCGACGCGCTCGGTTCTTTGCTTGGCCTCGCGCTGGCGCTGACTCCATTGGGCAAGACGCTGGTTTGCCTGTCGGAAGATGGCGTTCCGGACATTCTCAAGTTTCTGCCTTCTGCCGATCTTGTTCAAAGAACAACCGATCAGGCCGCGTTCGACCTTGCTTTAGTAGTAGACAGCGGCGACTTGCCCCGCGTTGGCAAGACCGTTCAGCCAGTCATTGGCCGGGCGCGGCAAGTCGTGGACATTGACCACCATGCTACGACCGGCGCATTCGGGGACATTCGCGTTTTAGATGCCCGCGCGGCGTCTACCGCCGAGATCGTCTACGCCCTGCTTTTAGCCCTCCAAGTTCCCATCACGCCGGAGATCGCCACGTGCCTGTTTACGGGCATTATCACCGACACCGGCTCGTTTCGGTTTCAGAACGTCACGCCGAACACGCTTCAAGTCGCCGCCGCGCTATTGGAAGCCGGTGCGCCGCCCGCGTTTATCTCCGAACACGTTTTTGAGAACCGGACGTTTTCTGCCACGCGCCTCTTGGGACATGCACTGTCATCGCTTAAACAGGCGCCCGGTGGCCGAATTGTCTGGGCTTCTATCACGGCGTCGGACTTTGCCGCGCTGGGCGCGACGGACCAGGACACCGAAGGCATTGTCAGCTATGTGCGCGGTGTGCGCGACGCCGAGGTCGGCATCCTGTTCCGGGAGATGGCCGGCGGCGGCATCCGCGTTTCTTTGCGCTCCCGCGAGACCATCAATGTCGCGGCGGTTGCCGAGAAGTTCGGTGGCGGCGGGCATCGTATGGCTTCCGGCTGCACGGTGAACCTGCCGCTGTCCGAAGCGGAACTTGCTGTGACGCAGGCGATTTTAGCAGCGCAAACTGAACATTCAGCCGCGTAGCCTCGTCTTTGCAAGTCAAGGGGACTAGTTATGTTTGCGCGATTTCTGGCTGCGCTTGCTTTTGGCAGCCTCTGCCTGACGGTTTCAGTGAACGCCGCTCCCGCCGGCAGCTTCTTGATTGTGCCGGGCCACAGTATTGGGCATCTGGTAATAGGGCCAAACGGTGCGGCGGAGCTGAGGCATCTGCCTCGAGCTGATGCTGGGGATGCCGCCATGATGCAGTCAAACCTGGTTTGGCTCTCGAAGACTTCAGGCCGGTCCGACACGCTTTATATCCACACAATCTCAAACGCTGCCGTGGGCCTTAATCCCGTTCCTCCCTCCGACGGCTTGACAATCAGCGAGATTCGCATTACTTCTCGGCAGTTCCACACTCAAAACGGCATCTCGACCGCAAGTACGCTGGCCCAAATCGAGCGCCGGTTCCCCGACGCCCGCGCTGACCGCTTCATGCCTGCTGTCTATAATGACTCCAAGCACGGCATCGCGTTTGAGTTTGCCCTGCCGGTCACACCCGCGTCGAGATGCCGCGCCATTTCTGTCCTGCCGCCCGGCCCCAATCATGCCATAACGCCGCAGAGCGAAGTAGACGATCTGCTGAAAAACTCACACACATAGCTTCATGCTAGGGCACTACCCGCCGAGCAGCGCCCGCGTCGCCGCGCCGATGTCCGGCGACCGCATTAGGGTCTCGCCGACAAGAATCGCTTTTGCTCCGGCGTCGGCCACACGCTGTACGTCGGCAGGCGTCTTGAGACCGCTTTCCGCCACCAGCATGACACCTTCCGGCACCATCGCCGCCAGCCGCTCCACTGTCCCCAAATCCGTCACAAACGTGTTTAAGTTGCGGCTGTTAATGCCGATCAGCTTAGACTTTGCTTCAAGCGCGACTTCCATTTCCGATTCCGTATGGACCTCCACAAGTGCCGCCATGCCGAGTTCATAGGCGATCGCCTGATAGTCTGCAATCTGCGTCGGCGTCAGTGCTGCGACAATCAGCAGCACGGCATCAGCACCTAAAGCGCGTGCTTCGTAAATCTGCCAGTCGTTGACAACAAAGTCTTTGCGAAGTACGGGCAGCGTGACAGCCTCGCGCGCGGATTTCAAGTAGTCGTCATGGCCTTGAAAGAACTTCTCGTCGGTCAGCACCGACAGGCACGATGCCCCGTTCGCTTCGTAGGCTTTGGCAATTGCGACGGGGTCGAAATCGGCACGAATAATGCCCGCCGACGGCGACGCTTTCTTGACTTCGGCAATAAGTGTTACTGGCCCAACATTGGGCGTCTGCAACGCAGCCACAAAATCGCGGGGCGGGGGATTATTTTTTGCCCGATACTGTACCCATTCTACGAGCGGTTTATAAGAACGCCGCTCTGTGACTTCCGTGTGCTTGTAGTCGATAATCGTATCTAAAATCGTCAGCTCAGGCATTCGTAAACTCTTTCAACTGCTCTAGCACCGACAGCGCCGCGCCGCTGTCGATCAGCGCTGCCGCGCGTTCCATGCCGTCGTCTAAACTCTCTTCGATGCCGGCGACCCGGAGGACGCCGGCGGCGTTCAGGCAGACGATGTCCCGGTGTGGCCCCCGGTCCTTGCCGCGCAAAATATGCAGTAAAATCTCGGCGTTCTCCGCCACGCTTGCGCCGCCCGCCAAATGCTCAACGGTCGCGCGGGCCAAGCCTAAATCCCATTCCGGGTCCAGTGTGTACGACATGACTTGTCCGTCTTTCAGCTCACTGACGGCAGTTTCGCCGAGCGTTGACAGCTCATCCAGCCCGTCTACCCCATGCACCAGCAATGCCCGCTCGCTGCCTAAGTTTTTGAGGACATGCGCCAAAGTCTCGCACAGCGCCGCGTCATAGACGCCAATAAGTTGCACCTTTGCCCCAGCAGGATTTGTCAGCGGCCCCAGCATGTTGAAGATCGTCCGAATGCCGATCTCTTTGCGCGGCCCGGCGGCGTACTTGAACGACGGGTGCATGGAGGGCGCGAACAGAAAGCCGATGCCGATGGCGTCAATGCACTGTCCCAGACGCTCCGGCGGCAGGTCCAACTTGACTCCTAACTCTTCCAGAACGTCCGCGCTGCCGCATTTGCTGGTCGCCGCTCGGTTACCGTGCTTCGCGACTGCCAGCCGCCCATCCGCTGCCACGACAAGCGCCGCCGCCGTCGAGATATTGAACGTCTTCAGCGCATCGCCGCCCGTGCCGCAGGTATCCACTACCACTTTGTCCGTATGTACCGGCACTTGCACGGCGTACTGACGCATGACTTTGGCGAACCCGGTGATCTCTTCCACCGTCTCGCCCTTCATGCGGAGCGCGACCACGAGCGCGGCAATCTGCGCGTCCGTCGCCAGCCCTTCCATGATCTGTCGCATCACGTCTGCCGCCTCGTCCTCGGCCAGATGCCTGCCTTCAATCAACTGCTGTATTGCGTGTTTCATTGTTTGTCTAACTGATCCTGCATGATTACGGTTGAGTTCGTCTGGTCACGCAGGTAATCTGTTACGGTCTTCAAAGCTTTGGCCTCTACGTTTTCCATCGCGCTGACGAAGATAAAGCGCCTGATGTCTTCACGCGCTTCCGGATTAGGCACCAGTTCTTCCATCCAATTGAAGTAGTCATAATCTTTTTCGTCTGGGTCATCGTACAGGTCGTTGTAAATATCTACAACAATCGGCATCCTGCCAGGTGCGTAGCGAACCTCGGCAGAAAGCGAAGTTGGCGGACCATTTCTCACCTCCACGAAAGCCTGATAACCTGCCTTGCAAAGCGCCTCCGCAACTTGCTCCGGTGTCGGGACATGGCGAGTGCGGCATAGCAAAATGGCATTCACGACGTAATCAGCCCCCGCACTAGCTCGGCGCGTTCGGCTTCGCCCTGTGCGTCCAGTGCCTCGGCGTCTAACCGAAGCTGACCGGCAAGCGGCGGGTCAATGCCGGTCTGGATGTCGGCGTACAGCGTCTGCAAAGTCGTCGTGTTCACGGATGTCTCTAAGGGCGGCTTGGCCGGCATGTTCTGGTAAAAGAACGAGGACAGAGGCTCGGGCAGTGATTCTAAGTGGCCGTCGTCATGCTGCAACGACAGCGCGACGACGCGGGGGTCCAGCACAATGGGATGGACTTCCGGCTGACTGAAACGCCAGCGGTAGGCGTTCAGGAAGCGGCGCAAAATCTCCTGCCCGGTGGCAAGCGCGGTTCCCCGCAGGCTCTCCGTGTCGTAGTCGTCGGTCAGCGGCATCTCTAAGACAAGCCGCAGGGTTTTTCCGGTCCACCAGGCCCACTCGCCGAAGATGCCCTGACCATCGGTGCCTTCGCTGAGGGACGGCGGAAAGAACAGCGTTACATCCATGCCGTTCAAGGAACACGTTAAAGGCTCGACATCCGGGCCTTTGGCGCAGAAGTCGAGGGTAAAGGGCAGGGTGATGAGCGCGTCGGCGATGAGTTTCATGCGTTGGATTTCTAAGGGTGGAATGTAGGGGCGCTGCTTGCTGCGCCCTCTTCTCTTGCTGCGCCCTCTGTTCCTAATCTTGTCCTGAATCATGCTCCCCCATTGTTGGGGGCTGGGGGGCGTCACAGCGCTACAATCTCCGGCGAAATGGCTTCATTCAGCACACGCGCCGCACCGTCTTCCGATACCGTGACGATGTTCTCCAGGCGCACACCAAACTTGCCGGGCAGGTAAATCCCCGGCTCAACCGAGAAGCAGTGGCCGGGCAGCAGCAGCGTGTCGTTGCCCGCCAAGATGTAGGGCGTTTCGTGGTCGTCCAGCCCAATGCCGTGGCCGGTGCGATGAATGAAGTAGTCGCCGTAACCGGTGTCTGAGATGACTTTGCGGGCCGCCGCGTCCACGTCCTGCGCCGCCGCGCCGGGCTGGACAGCGGCGACGCCAGCAGAATAAGCGCGGTAGACAACATCGTAGACGCGCTTGGCTTCGTCCGAGGCCGTGCCGACGACGACAGTGCGTGTGATGTCCCCGTGGTAGCCGCCTGTCATTGCGCCAAAGTCTAGGATCACGATATCGCCGGTCTTGATCTGCGCCGTGCCGGTGTTGTGGTGCGGCGACGCGCCGTTGACGCCCGCGCCGATAATCGGCGCAAACGAGTCGGCATTGCCGCCCCGCGCAGTGGCCTGCTGAATTGCCAGCGCGATTTCTACCTCGCTTGCGCCAGGCCGACACGCGGCATAGGCAATGGGAATGAGCGCATCGGTGGCGGCGGCGGCTCGCTGAAGCGCGTCCATCTCCCCGGCATCTTTGCGGGAGCGCAGCGGCGCAAGCACGGCCCCTGCCAATGTCAGTTTAGCCGTCGGCATCAGCTCTTGCAGCGTCAGGACGAACCGGGCGGGCATATCTTCGTCTAGGCCAACACTGCTGCCATTCAGCTTTAACTCTTCCGCAAGCGGCCCAAAGACACTTTCCCAGCCTGTGGCGTCATTCCAGGCACGGACACCCATAATGCCTGCTGGGTTCTGTTGCGCTTGACCCGCGTTCAGGGCCGGGACTACAAGTGTCCAGGGCTGTTCGATTGGGACAATCAGCGCCAGGAAGCGCGACCCCGGCTCTGAAAAACCTGTGAGGTAGCGCATCGACGCCCCAGGCGTAATAATCAGCGCGTCTAGGCCGTTTTCGTGCATCGCAGCCCGTACTGCGCTGAGGCGTGTTTCGTACAGGTTCATAAAGTTAGCGCTCCAAAAACGTTTTTAACATCTGCTTGCCGTGTTCCGTCAAAATCGCTTCCGGGTGGAACTGCACGGCTTCCAGCGGCCACTCGCGGTGTTTGAGGCCCATAATCTCGCCGTCTTCCGACTCGGCGGTGATCTCCAAAACACCGGGAAGTGATGCCTGCTCGACAATCAGCGAGTGGTAGCGCGTGGCCTCAAACGGGGAGGGCAGGCCGGCAAAGACGCCCTGCCCCCGATGCGTCACCATTGACGTTTTGCCGTGCATCAGCTTGCCCGCGCGAATAACCCGCCCGCCCATCGCCTGCCCCATCGCCTGTAAGCCCAAACAAACGCCGAAAATAGGGATCGTCCGCCCGAACTCTTTGATCAAATCCAGTGTCACGCCCGCGTCGTCCGGCGTCCCCGGCCCCGGCGAGATGACGATCTTCTTCGGCTTCATATCTGCGATGTCCGCAAGCGTCACCGCATCATTGCGCCGTACTTCCAGCTCCGCACCCATCTCGCCTAGATATTGGACTAAGTTATAAGTAAACGAGTCGTAGTTGTCAATCACCAAAATGCTCATGTTTGCCTGCTGATTATCCTCCTGCCTCACTTATTTTTGGAGCCATAAAAGGCTTCACTTCTTCGGTCAGACACGCTCGTCAGGTTCCGGGTCTACCTCAAACTGCACGGCTTCGATTGTCTCCAGGCCAAGCAGCCAGGCTTTGGCGACCCGGTGCATTCCGTCCATGACATGACTCTGAGCAGACAAAATGACAGGGTAAGCAAACTCCGCCTCCATAATCTTCTGGGCATGATCCGCTACGGTCCGGCAGGTCGGGAGATGATCCTTGCCATCAAACCAGCACACTAAGTCAAAGTCGCCGATGGCGCTCAACGGGACATGCTTACGGGGATAATCTTTGGTCAGCTCCCAAAGCCGCTCAACCTCCCACGCCAGCAGTGTCCCGTCTTCCTGCACATCAGAATAAGTGCGCTGTCCCATATCAACCCTGGAGAAACTGTTTTATCGCCGTGTAGGTCTCGCGGTTGCTGGGCCAATAAAGCAGTTCCTCTGCTTTATTAAACGGAACCCATTGCCAGCCGCTATGTTCCGATGAGAGCTGCACTTGCTGATTTGGCGTCGCCGTGACAAACAAAGTTTTTCGCAGCGTCAAGCGCTGGCCTACTTGTACTTCCAGCATATGCCCAAGCCGTACTAAAGAGCTTGCCTCCAAAACAAGGCCGGTTTCTTCCCAAACCTCTCGGCGGCAGGCTTGCTCCGCTGTCTCGCCGGGTTCCACACTGCCGGTCACGGGCTGCCAGTATGCGGGATGCTCTCCCGTCCTTGCCACTTGAAGCAGCAGAAGTGGGGCGTCTAAGCCTACAGTCCCCGCCAGCAGCCAGCACTCAATGCTAGGCTTGATTACGCTTGGCATAATACTGCTCTAATGCGGCGACGAAGCCATCCATTGTCGGCTCGGCGGCCAGGATGTCCGGGGCGCGGCCCAGCACTTCTTCGGCAATCTTCGCGGTGCTGGGACCAATGCAGGCGATGAGCACTGAGGGCGGTAAAGCAAGCTCGTCCAGTGCAGATGTGAAGTTCTTGACGGTGGATGAGCTGGTGAACGTGACGGCGTCTATCGTTCCCTCCAAAAGCCGCTGCCGGATGTCTTCGGCATTCGCGGCATCCACGACGTTCTCGTAAGCCACTACGACGTCTACCGTGCCTTCGCGGGCGATCAGGGCGTCAATGAGACCGTCGTCGCCGTCTTTGGCGCGGGGGATTAGGAAATTCTTGCCGAACGGCTCTTCCGGCAGCTCGGTGCCGAGGCCCGCGCCGGTCATCACCGACGGCTGGAAGTCAGCGCAAAGGCCGTGCGACTTAAGTGCCTCGGCAGTCGCCGGGCCGACAGCGGCGATGCGGGCAGTGGCAAACGAACGGGCATCTTTGCCGGCTGCCGTCAGGCGCTCGCAAAACACATGAACGGCGGGAGCGCTGGCAAAACAAAGCCAGTCGTAGGTGCCGACTTTGATGATCGCGTCATCGAGCGCGGCGTAGCCGTCCGGCGGCGGGACCAGCTTGATGACGGGAAAGACAACGGCTTCCGCGCCCCTTGCTTCCAGCTTCTCGGCAAACTCCGACGCCTGTTCTCTCGCCCGCGTCACGATAATCCGCTTGCCGGACAGCGGCCCCAGATCAAACCAGCGCAGCTTTTCCCGGAGCCGCACGACTTCCCCGACAATCGTGACTGCGGGCGCTTTGAACTTTGCCGCCCGGACTTTCTCGACAATGTCTCCGAGCGTCCCGACCAGCGTTTCCTGGCTGCCTGCCCACGTTCCCCAGCGTACCAGCGCGACAGGCGTCTCTGGCCCCCGTCCGTTCGCCTGAAGCTGAGACGTGATTTCTTCTAAGTTTTCGACGCCCATCAAAAACAGAAGCGTGTCTCCCGCCCCGGCGATTTTGTCCCAGCGCCGCCGCCCTTCCGCCTCGCCTGCCGTGCGGGTTCCCGACTCGCGGCTGTCATCGCGCTCATGGCCGGTAATCACGGCAAACGACGAAGCCGCGTCCCGATGGGTCACCGGAATGCCGGCATACGCCGGCGCGGCAATCGCTGAAGTCACGCCCGGCAATACGATGAACGGGACGTTCCGCTCGCGCAGGTACTCGGCTTCCTCACCGCCGCGCCCGAACACAAACGGGTCGCCGCCTTTGAGCCGGGCGACAGTTTTGCCTGCTCGCGCCCGGTCTGCCAGCAGGGCGTTAATGTCTTCCTGACGCATCGCGTGCTTGTCCGCCTGCTTGCCAACATAGACCCGCTCGGCACCAACCGGCGCGTATTCCAGCAGCTTCGGGTGCGCGAGTCTATCGTAGACCACAACGTCGGCGATCTTCAGCGCGTCAGCCCCGCCCACCGTAATCAGCTTCGGATCGCCCGGCCCCGCCCCAATCAAATACACAGTCCCAGCACTTATAGCAGTGGCAGTCATAGCACTGATTGTACCCGATGAAACCCTACGCGCGGGAAGGCAGGCGGTGCATGGGGTAAAATAAAGCACATGCAAACACTGGAAACATTGGTAGACACAGTTCTCAAGGACCACACGCTGATTTCGCTGGCACTCAGCGAGGCCGTCCACAAACCGAACACCGAAGACGCCGCTCGGAAAGTGACGGTTCGACCGGTCCAGCTTCGCGGGCAGCGGCTGTATCAGTTTGAGCATCAGTACGCGCAGAAAGTCAGGCACGAAAACCTGAAAGCGGGAGAAGCCAAGAACCGAATTCTAGCGCTGCTCGGCCCGGCGTTCCGGCAGGGCCACTTTGCTACCCGAACCGGCAGCTTCCAGGCGTCCGCCGCCGCGTCCGGCCGCGTCACCGTCCGGGCGAAAGAAGCTGACCCGACCGGCGGCACGCAGAAGTCCCCGGTTACCCTGCCGCTCACCCACGACCGGCCCAAGAACTACCTGCTGCCGGAGGACACGCCGGTTGACTTCCTGGTCCGGCTCGGGGTCATGTCCCCCGCCGGCAAAATCCTCGCCGCCAAGCGGGACAAATTCAAGCAGATCAACCGATTTTTGGAGATGGTGGACGACGTTGCCGGCAGCCTGCCCCATAGCGGCCCGCTGCGGGTGCTGGACTTCGGCTGCGGCAAAGCGTATTTGACTTTCGCGCTGTTCTACTATCTCACGGTCGTCAAGAAGAGAGAAGTTCATCTCGTTGGCTTGGACCTGAAGCAAGACGTGGTCGAGTTCTGCCGCTCGGTCGCGCAAGACCTCGGCTACACGGGCCTGAGCTTCGCCGTCGGGGACATTCAAGGCTACGCCGAAACAAAGCCGGTGGATCTAGTCGTGACCCTGCATGCCTGCGACACGGCCACCGACGATGCCCTAGTCAAAGCGGTGGAGTGGGGGACGCGGGTCATCCTCTCGGTGCCCTGCTGCCAGCATGAGCTGTTCGGGCAGATGCAGTCGGAGGTGATGCGCCCGCTGCTCAGGCACGGCATTCTCAAAGAGCGCCTGAGTGCCCTCGTGACCGACGCCGTCCGGGCCAGTCTTCTGGAAAGCGCCGGCTACTCCGTGCAGATTTTGGAGTTTATCGCGCTGGAACACACTGCCAAGAACCTGCTCATCCGCGCCGTCAAGCGCCCCGGTCAGCATCAGATTGAGCCGCCGTCCGCCGCCTACAAAGCTTTTCAGGACGCCTGGCATATCCGCCCCAGCTTAGAGGCCGCTCTGGAAGCACTCGCCGAGCGTCAGGGCAGCCCCAGGCAACATCGGCAGGAAGAGGCCGGGTAAAATCGCCTCAGTACCCAATCCGGCCTCGCCAAGCAAAGAAACATTCACTGAGAGGGATTATTTGGCAAAAGAGACTGACTGCCGTGGAGCAGGCGCAGCAGAAAAATAACTGTCTCGGCTGTCTCAGGGGGATCATCAGGGGCAGGCGGCAGCAAGGTAAACAGAATACGAACAGGAGTTCCAGAGCGCCTACGGGTCGGGCCACAGTAGAGAAGGCGGCGCACTTCGCGTCCGTAATGGACGCTTGCTTCTTCGTCGCGGGCATGAGAGAGTGGCCCAGGAAAATCGGGAAGTTCCTGCACGGCTTGACGAAGATCAGCTTCCCATTTTGCGGCATATTCTGGGTCGCGGCCAGCAAGTTGGAAGCTCATGCGTTCAAGATCGGCATCGGCTGGGTCACTGTAAATCACAGCATATATTACAGCCATCCCTCACGCTCCAACTCTGCGCGGACTTCCGGGTCCATCGCCGCAATTACTGCTTCCGCTTGATCTGTTAGTTCGTCCCTAGTAAGATGCGACAAATCAGGAAAGCCGAACTTTTGCCGTATACGCGCGTGAGTTTCTTCAAGAGAATGGCGCGGTCCATCCAGCATGGCCTGCATTTCGGCACGGCCTTGCGCTTCCCGTTCTAATTGGCGCACTTTCTCCGCAAGCGCCTCCGCCACCAGAGTCTCTAAATCGCCGTCTGCTTCTTGCAGCTCCCGCAGCCGGGTTGCCAGCGTTTCATCAATTATTACCGTAGGCATGGCTGTTTGCTCCTGTTCCGCTTTCCACTAGTTTGTGAGTATACCTGAAGTGATACCACCCGCGCCGTCACTATTTGGTGCGCTTAATCATCCAGCCGTTTTGGATCGGCTGAAGGCCGACCTTCGGATAGTATTCCATCGCCTCGGGGGCTGAGAGGAGGAGCAAGGTGGCTTCCCCATTTTCAATCTGCGCCTGGATTTGCCTGAGCAGTTCGCGCCCGACGCCTTGATGCTGGTAATCTTGATCCACGGCTAGGTCGGAGACATAGCAGCACCAGACAAAATCCGTCAGCGCACGGGCGACGCCGACGAGTTTGCCTCCGTCCCAGGCGGTCACGGTCAGATTGGCGCTGTCAATCATGCGCTGAAGGCGAACAAGGTCATCCGTCGGCCTCTGGATGCCGGATTTGACGAACAGTGCGGCTAACTGTTCCGAGCTGATGGGTTCGTTTGTGCAGTAGCGGATCGGCATGACATGATTTCCGAGTTAGGATTGGGAAAGCGTCTTGTCTAGGTGGAATTAAATTCCTAGCGTGAAAAGAAGGCACGTTTCTACTTCTGCCAACTTTTGGCTTCCAACTTGGCCGAGCCTGCTTCGCAGGCGTACTTTATCCAGCACACGCATCTGATGGCACAGCGCCACAGAATCGCTTGGGAGTCCACCTTCGCCCTGCGGAATAAGTACGCACGATGGAAGCAGGGCACGGCGCAAAGCTGTTGTCAGTGGAATTGCAAGCGTCGTGGTGGTGTATTGACTAATCAGGTCATTTTGAAGGATCAGTATCGGGCGAACGCCCGCCTGCTCTGAGCCGCGAATAGCATCAAGCTCTGCCCACCAGATTTCGCCGCGATGGACTGTCATGCGGCGGCATCTTCTTTGGCAAGCCCCGCCGCGTAGTCGGACATTCCCGCTTCTGCGAGGGCACGGTCTTCCTCGGCAAATTCGGCATACAGCGCGGCTATTTTCGCGTTATCCCACTCCGGTCTCGACTGACGACGGGTTCGGAATTGTAAAAAATCCACAAATTCCGCCACTTCACGCAGTCCGCCTTCATCAAGGTTTTCTAGGTTTCGTTTCACTTGTTCTTTGAGACTCATGGCTGTATGATACCTGGTTAAGATTGCGAATTAGGATTGGGAAAGCGTCTCGTCCAGCACCTCTGCATAGAGCGCGGCTTGGCGGGCGCGGGCTTTGGTGTAGATGTCGTGGCGGGCCGGGTCGGGCGCGTATGTCTTGGAAAGAAACGCCGGGACTTCGGCGAGGTCTTTGATGTGGCCCAGCGCAGCCAAAGCCAGCAGCCCCGCGCCCCGGCTGGTGGCTTCGCCGACGCGGCTGGCAGTAATAGAAACGCCCATCGCGTCCGCCATCATCTGCGCCCAGTCGGGATCGCCCACCAACGCGCCGCCGGAGGCGATATTCTGGGTGGCCGACGGGTACTGCTGGATCAGAATGTCGTAGACGTTGGCGAACTGGTACGCGACAGCTTCGAGCGAGGCCCGCAGCATTTCAGCAGGGGTTGTGTGCAGGTTCATTCCCAAGATGGCGGCTCTGGCTCCGGCGTGCCAGCCCGGCGAGCGCTCGCCGGCCCAAAACGGCAGGACGGTCAAGCCGTGGCCGTCCGGCGGCAGGACGGCGACCGCTTTGCCAGCGGCTTTCCAGTCCCCGACTTGGAGCGTCCGCTGCGCCCAGGCGTAGACGTTGCCGCCGTTCGCAAACGCGCCGCCGACTAGAAACCGCTCGTCGTCCACCCGGTAGCAGAACAGCTCGTTGGGAATGTCTAAAGTGTCTGCTTTGACCGCAACCCGCATCGCGCCGGACGTGCCGACATTGATCGCGATGCGTGAGGCGTCCACGGCTCCGCTGCCCGCATTGGAGCAGGCACCGTCGCCGGACGCCGGAAGCCAGGGCAGGTCTTTCAGCACCCCAAGCGTCGCCCATTCCGCCGTTAATCCCGAAACCGGCACGGCTTTGTCTGCCAGCGGGTTGAGCTGACGCAGGGCAATCGGCATCTCGGTCAGCGTCTGCAGGTCCCAGTCTTTGGTGTTCTGGTTCAGCAGCCCCGTGCCGGACGCCATGGACAGGCTGCACGAAACCGAGCCGAACAAGCGCATTTGAAGATACTCGCCGAACGACATCCACAACCTAGCTCTTCCAAAGAGTTCCGGCTCGGTTTCCTGAAGCCAGCGCAGCTTGGCGGGCCAGTAGCAGGGGTGCAGAACGCAGCCGGTGCGCTTGTGGTAGGCGGCCTCGTCCATCTCCGACTTCAGCTTCTCCGCCTGGCCCAGCGCCCGCGTGTCGGCCCACGAGAACAGGGGCGTCACGGCGCGGCCCTCCTCGCCGACGCCGACCAGGCTGTGCCAGAAGCACGAGATGCCGACGCCCGCCAGCCGCCCCAACGCTTCTTTGTTCGTCGTGCGAAGGAGCCGCTTGAGGCAGTCCACGGTCAGCACCAGCAGCTTCTCCGCGTCGGTCTGCACCCCGCCGTCAGACGTTGTCATCTGGGCGTAAGCGATTTGCACCTCCGCGCCGGGCAGAGCGCGTCCGCGGGTGTCAAACAGCATGGCCCGGACCGATGATGTCCCCATGTCCAGTGTGAGTATGAGTGCTTTTTTCATAGAGTTTGATGAGTAGGGTATAAAAAGAAGTATGTACGCTGCGAACCGATGGCCTCTTTTGCTCGCCCTGCTGATTCTAGCGGGCTGTCTAATTTTGGCGGGCTGTACTCAGACTGCCCCGCCTAAACCTCCTGCCGAAGCAGCAGACACGACAACTCCGGGCGTCACGACAAACTCCGGCGGGGACACGCGTGGAACCATCTTGTTTCAGCCCGGCCCCTCTCCGGTCAAGCCGCCTGACCCGTATGCCGCCGTCAGCAGCAAGTTTGTCCTGCCCCAGCGCCAGAAGTTTGCGTATGAACTTGCGGAGATAGACCTGCACGCCCATCAGCAGGCCGCGAACGCGTATCCGGTCCCCGTACCGTCAACCCCCGGCTACTCCAAGCAAAAGGCCCAATCTGCCGCCGAGCGGCAGGCGCTCTTTAATGCCTACTTGCTGGAAAAGTACCACGCCCGCTTCTGCAACCAGTTTCACGTCACCTATGACCAGCTCGTGCTGATCATCCAGGAAGGCCGCGACAAGAACTGGCCGATGCCGCCGGCTTCATCCGAGTAGATGCTTTGCGGCGTGTGACATCTTTCACAGTTTGCGTGTGACCGGCTTCCGCCTTGCGGCTGTTCCCCTTGGATATACTCCAGTCATCAACCGAGCCGCCAATGACGAGGGCTAACAGGAGACACACCATGAACAGCACACTGACACTCAACGCACACTCCACCAAGACTCACACCAGCAACGCCGCTGGTTTGGCTCGCTTCCTCGCCCGCAAGTGGGACCTGCTCGCTGTCCTCAGCCTCATGGCTTCCAGCGGAATTTACGGCGTTTATGCCCTGGGCCAGATGACCGGGTTCTAGCTGCTCCTTGCTACCGGGCGAAAAACGTGAAGCTCTGCGCTGCCGGAGCCTGGCTCGATGCGCTTTCCGGGACCGCAGCGTCCTGAGACGGAGCGCTTTGGAAGCGCACTAGCGGCGGAAGGGGTGGGTTATGCTCGCTTTCCACCAGGTCCATCTGGGCGGACGCATCGGCGCGGCGAGGGGCAAACACAAACGAGACCGAGTTGACGCCCCGGCGCAGCTTCATCGTGATGTCCTGATCCACGACGCCGGCGTATTCACCCTGACGAACGCCGTTCAGCAGCACCGTCAAACGCGCATCACGCACCCGGCCTCGCAGCCAGTGCGAGTGCTCCGTCGGCATCGCCGGGCCATGCAGCGGATTGCCGGAAGCGAGTGGATTGTTCTGCGTCAGCGGGTTACCGCCGGGCGACGAAAGCAGCGGATTATCTGCCGACCCATTCCCGGACAGCAGCGGCGACGTCTGCGCCGCCGGGGGTGAGGCAGCCGCTAAAGGAGATGACGGCGCGGAAGGCTGCGCCGCCCCGCCCCTGCCCGGCGGCGGCCCGCTGTATGGCTTGTCGTCGCCGCAGCCGCTCAGCAAAAGCACACCGAGAACTGCCAGGATCGCTGTTGGTAGTTGGTAACGTGTCACTGGATCATCCCCGCGCCAACCGTAGCGTTGGTCGCTTCATCAATGAGAATCACGCTGCCGGTGGCCCGGTTGCGGCGGTAGGAGTCAAAAAACAGCGGATGCGTCGTTCGCAGAGACACTCGCGCGATCTCGTTGAGGCTGACCGTCTTATCGCGCGTGTTCTGGTCCAGCGTGCTGATGTCCAGCTTGTACTGCACGTCTTTGACAATCGCCCGCACTTCGCGCGTCGTGTGCTTCAGCGTGTACTTGCCGCCGACTACTAAACTCTTCTCACCCAGCCAGCAGACCATCATGTCTACGTCCTGCGAGATCGTCGGCTGGTCGTCTTCGGCGACAATCATGTCCCCCCGGCTGATGTCAATCTCATCTTCCAGCGTCAGCGTCACCGACAGCGGCGCGAACGCTTCTGCAAGGCTGCCGTCCATCGTGTCCACCGACTGCACGCGCGACGTGAACCCCGACGGCAGCACGGCCACGGCGTCGCCGGGCCGGAACACGCCCCCGGCGATCCGCCCGGCATAGCCCCGGTAATCGGGGAACTCGGCGGACTGCGGACGGATCACATACTGCACCGGGAACCGGGCATCGGTCAGATTTGTGTCCGTGTCAATCGGCACCGTCTCTAAAAGCGGCAGCAGCGCCGGACCAGAATACCAGTCCATGTTCTGCGACGGGTCCACGACATTATCCCCTAGCAGTGCGCTGATGGGGATAAAATGCACGTCCCCGACTTCCAGGCCCGATGCAAACGCCTCAAAATCCTGCTTGATTTCCTCATACACAGCCTGATCAAAGTCCACTAAATCCATCTTATTGACGCAGACGACAAGGTGCGGAATACCCAGCAGCGACGCGATAATCGCATGGCGGCGCGTCTGCTCGATCACCCCTTTGCGTGCGTCTATTAAGATAATCGCGAGATTGGCCGTAGACGCCCCCGTGACCATGTTGCGCGTGTACTGGATATGGCCCGGCGTGTCCGCGATAATAAACTTGCGCTTCGGAGTCGCAAAGTAGCGGTAGGCCACATCAATCGTAATGCCCTGCTCCCGCTCCGCCCGCAGCCCATCGGTCAGCAGCGCCAGATTGACCCCTTCTTCCCCCCGCCGCTCGCTCGATTCTCGAATGGCCTCATACTGGTCATCAAAAATCGCCTTGCTGTCGTAGAGAAGCCGCCCAATCAGCGTGCTTTTTCCATCATCCACGCTTCCCGCCGTCGTAAAGCGCAGCAAATCCATATCTAAGTAACCCGTCGTCGAGAACTTATTATTCAAGTCAGTGTTCATATCTCTTCCAGTGTTTGGGGCAGGTTGTTTAATATCTGATGCAAACCCCAAAAATAGTACCATTCATCGTCCCTCAGCTCGGCCATGACTTTTTCCAGTAGCGGCACGAGTCGCTGTCGTTCTTCCCAAAGTTGCCCACGCCTCTCGTACTGCTGACTTTTGAGGAACTCTTTCAATGTCTGCGGGTCGGAACGTCTGGCTGGGGCCGGCGTGTTCAATATCCCTTCTGCGACAATGCAGCAGGCATTCGCCAACTGGGTCAAATCTTCACCCGCGTTCCACTTGCCCTTTAGGCTAATCGGCATATTCCACTTGGCATGGTGCCGCCAGTAGATTTCAAGCAGATCATCCGCCGCAGATTTAGAAGGAGCAGTCATATCTCTTGTGGTCACACGTTCAACGGATCAACCACGCTGATGCCCGGCGCGAACGATACCAGCCGCGTGAAGTGCCGGACGTTGAATGTCAAGATGTGCGTGACACCGTAGACCTGGCAGATGGCAACTAACCGCGCATCGTGAACCTGCTTGCCGGTCACGCCCGCCACCTGCACAAGCGCTTTCCAGGCAAGAAAGATGTCCGGCGTTTCCGGCAAAAGCGGCTACAGAATAAAGAGCATCCGAAGGGTTGGTGTGACGCAGAAGCATACTGCTATCCAGTAAATGCGCCGTTATTCGTAAATCCCCTCGCTGCTGACGGCTTCATTGGACAGCGAGACGCCGCAAGGGGATGATGCCGCTGCGAGTCGCCGCTCCCACCCGTCCTGCGGCTCAAAGGGAAGGGCTTGTTGCTTCGGTTCAGCGGCTGCCGGAGCGAACTCAGCCCACAGTTTTGCCAGCACCAGATGCTCTGGCGTTGTTCCTAGCTCCTGCGCTCTTTTGGCGACTTCTTATTCAATCTCAGGCGTCAGTATAATTGTTGTCATTTCGAGTTATCCTCTCGTAAATAGCCTTTAGCCGTCGCCTCTTTGATCAGCGCTTCGGCGTAGTCCCAAAGCGTCTGCGAACCCTCTGCCATGTGGCTGTTGAGACGCATCACCTGTGCTTCGGAAATGCCGTGCTCGCGCCAGCTTCGGCCTTCGGTGTGGTAATTGTGCAGCAGCGGCATCAGCCGGTCTAAAGCCGCGGCGAACCTCGCTTCCGGCGTTTCCCGCGCCTCAAACTCCTGCCATAACTGCGTTATTTCCAACTGCTGGTCTTCGGGAAGCAGGCCAAAGATGCGCCGGGCGGCGGCATTCTCGCGCTCGGCCTTCGTGTCATTCCCGGCAGCATCATAGATATAGGTGTCGCCGGAGTCGATCTCGACAATGTCATGCACGAGCAGCATTTTGAGAACTTTGAGCGCGTTGACTTCGGCGCTGGCATGTTCCGCCAGCACCAGGGCCATGACCGCCAGGTGCCACGAATGCTCCGCCGTGTTCTCATGGCGCGTTTCATTCAGCAGGTAGCTTCGGCGCAGGATGCTCTTCAGCCGGTCCACCTCCAAAACAAACGCAATTTGCCGCTCTAAGCGCTCTGTGTCCACTCTGCTCCTTTCATTCCAGTACCAGATAGCCTGTCTTGAAATCTACCACAAGCCGGTAGAGGCGTATGAAGTCTAAACCGAGCACACCGTCTATCGGCAGGCCCGGCGGCAGAGTGTGCGCCTGCACGATGAAATCAATGCGCTGCTGTCCAAGAGCATCCAGCCTTAGCAAACGAACGAGAGGAACAGAAACCCGGCCACTGCCGGTAATCACCGGCACAGAGCCAAGATTTGCCTGGGATGGATCGATGCCGACAGCCCTTAGCGCACGGCGGCTGAGCGTAGTTTCTGTGGCTCCAGTATCCAGCGCGAGGCGGGCGACACCAGCCCCAGTTGGCCCGTAAATGTCTACCGGGAAAATGACCAATCCCTGCTGCGAGTTGAAAGAAATGCTCATGCCCAGATGTTCAGCAGAATAGATGTCTCCGGGACCGGCACAAAGCAGAGTGAAGCCCACCGGCGGATATTCTGGTTGGTTGCTTCCTCATAAACCGCCTCTGGGTCATGGCCGTGGCTGATCACTAAGCCTGACAACACTTCCAAGTTTTTGTCTAGCTCTGGGTCAGCAACCAGCACCCACTCGCCGTCAAACTGCACTTCCATCTCAGCGCGTGTCAGAACCTCATTCATTGGACGACTCCTTAATGCGGCCTCAAATGCCAGCAAGAACGATAGTAGAAATTCCCGTGTGACCTCTCCGTCAGCATAAGCGTTCAGAAACGGCAAAGTAATTTTTTGAGAACGATCCTGCACCTGAGCGATTAACTCCTCTGCCTGACTTAGCGCTTTGAGAACGGCCTGATGCCCAACTTGGCGTCCCCAAGCGGCAACCAGTTCCGGGTCTTCGGAAATGGCGTCAATGCCACAGCAGTCGCGGACGCAGATAACTTCGCAGTGGAGGAAGCACTCACGCAATGGCGATGGTACTTCAATCTCAACGGTTGTCATCTCAGAAGTAGCCTTCTTTTTTGCGGTCTTCCATGGCGGCTTCGGAGCGCTTGTCGTCGGCGCGGGTGCCGCGCTCGGTCTGACGGGAGGCGGCGACTTCCTGGATGATCTCTTCCAGCGAGTTGGCCGGGGACAGGACTGCGCCGGTACAGGTCATGTCGCCGATGGTCCGAAAACGCACCTGGCGCACTTCGGGACTCTCGGTCGGGCGCTTGTTGAGGTAGTCAGAGTCGGCCAGCAGATTGCCGTCGCGGTCAACGACTTCGCGCTGGTGGGTGAAGTAGAGGCTAGGCAGGGGAATTTGCTCCTGCAAAATGTACTGCCAGACATCCATCTCGGTCCAGTTGGAAATGGGAAAGACCCGGAAATGCTCGCCGAAATGCTTGTGGCCGTTAAAGAGGTTCCACAGCTCGGGACGCTGGTTTTTCGGGTCCCACTGGCCGAACTCGTCCCGGTGCGAGAAAAAGCGCTCTTTGGCGCGCGCCTTTTCTTCGTCCCGGCGTGCCCCGCCAAGCGCGGCGTCTACCTTCAGCTCTTCAATAGCATCGAGAAGCGTCACGGTCTGAAGCAAATTGCGGCTGGCGTTGTAGCCTGTTTCTTCGGTCGCCCGGCCCGCATCAATCGAGTCCTGCACGGAGCGGACTAGGATCTTTGCGCCGATGGTTTCCATCCACTCGTCGCGGTAGGACAGCGTTTCGGGGAAGTTGTGGCCGGTGTCAATGTGAAGCAGGGGAAAAGGAATACGCGCGGGCCAGAAGGCCTTGCGGGCTAAATGACTCAGAATAATCGAGTCCTTGCCGCCGGAAAACAGCAGGACGGGCCGCTCGAACTGGGCGGCCACTTCGCGGATAATAAAGATGGATTCGGCTTCCAGCTCTTGCAAATGCGAGACTTGAAGTGGCGCGGCAGAGTTAAACTTGGTAACTTCAGGGTTCAGCATGACAGTCATAGCCTTTATTCTACCACAACGGAGCGGTAAAGAAAAAAGGCGCGGGCCGACCGAAAAGTTCCCTGCGCTTACTCTGTTTGGAACACCGAAGAGGGATAGCCGTCGCGCTGCAAAAGCCGCATCTGTTTCTGAGCGTCCGCCCGGCGAACGAAATCGCCGGTTTCCACCCGGTATTGTCCGCGTGCGGCGGGTCGGACAAACGCATGGAACCCACGCTGCCGCAGCGCCCCGGCAAGAGTATCCGCAATGCGCTTGACCCGAAAAGACGCCGCCGCGACATGATACGGCTGAGGAAGAGGTATGGTTCTGACACGCGGCCTCGGCGCGGCAGCGGCCTTGATCTGCGTCCTCCGTATGCTCGGCTCCGCTGCTGTGAGTTTCGCTGAGGCCGGCTTGACTGCGGCCGGAACTGGAGGCGGCCCATCCACTAGAATGGTCAGGTGATGGGAAAACGCCCCGTTTTTGCGGCTGTCCAGGGCGCTTGCCGTGAACCGGTAGCGTCCCGGCGCGGTTGGCGTCCAGGCCGCGCTGGACAGGCTGCCTTGAGCCAGTGCCAGCAGCGTTTTCGGCCCGCCGTCTTTCCCGTAGGAGATGGCAAGCGTTGCGCTTTGACCTGGCGGCAGGGAGGCATACGCTGAAATCATGATGGGTTTCCCCACCGGAACATGCCGGGTGCTGCTGGCGCTGGAAAGCGTGACGGTCAAAGGAACCAAAGCCGGGGCAATCGGAACCGCCACAGAAGCAGCGGGGACGGCGGAGGCAGACGGCGCATGAGCGGTGAGTGGCTGCGAGGCAGCGGCAGGAGCCGACCCCGTCTGACTGCTGCGAAGCAGGTGGGGCAGGAAAAACAGAGCTGCCGCCGCAAGCAGTGTCCAGGGCAGGATTGTCCAGAACGGAAACCGGCGGTCGCTGTCTGCTTGCTGGTCTTGCGGAGAACTAGCTGTCTGCGGCTGACCGCAGTGGGGGCACTGCACACTCTTATCGGCGATCTCGGCATTGCAATGGGGGCAAAAGTGAGGCATGCTGTATTTTTCCCTGCTTGCCGAGACTTGTAACATTACTCGATGCTCAAGCTTCAGTCTGTAACTTGCGGTTTATGTCGCTTGGGTTTTGCTGGGCCGAAGTTCTCATTGCGCCGCGATTTTCTTGGCAAGGTCTTCCGGGTTGATATAAAGCTTTAAATAACCGCAGGTCAGGCAGGCTCGCGCACGCTTCACGTCCTCGGTGATTGGCATGGAAAAGAACCCTTTTGAGGAATGTGCGGAAACGTAGCACCAGGTATCCTCGCTCATCAGTGTCCCTTCATCCATCTATCCACCGCACTTCGGGCAGCCGCGTTGTTGAGCATGCTCAATCCTTTGTTGTTCTCGGATACTCTTCATCGTGGGGGCGGAGGCCAAACTGTCTCATCATGACGTGTTCTGATGACAATATACATTGCTAATTGTGCTACTGTCGTCAACTGGGCCGCGTCTTCATCCGGGATAGTGATCTGAAACTTCTCCTCGCACTCCATAATCATCTCCACGAAATCAAGTGACGCCCCTAAATCTGGATAGAAAGTCGCGTTAGGCGTGACTAAATCCATAGACACGCCCAAGTTCTCCGACACAATTCGTCTGATCTGTTCGTACTGCGACAATCTTGTGACCTGATATATTCGGGTTGTTAATCCGCCGAAGCCAGCTCGGACACGCAGTTCATCTCTAAAGAGCGGACGTAGCGCTTGAAGTCGGCTTCAAGTTCGTGCTTGAAGCGGCGGGAGAAGCCAAGCGTTTCGGCGATGTCGGGCAGGAAGCCGGGCGGGTCGTAGGCGACGGTCAGCGTCAGCACGATGCCGCTGCCCTTCTTTGGTTTCTCTAAGTGCAGGGACAGGACGTAGAGAAACAAAGAGCCGACGGACTGCCAGCATAAAGTCTGGTCGGCGCACATGGTCCGCTCGGCGGCGAACTGGACTTTGCGGCCCTCCAAGAGAACCGTGAAGCAGGCCATGTCGTCTTTCTCTTCTGTGTCCATCGGCTCGGCGTCGCAGAGATGGGATAGCAGGTGCGGCAGGCGGTCCACTGTGTTCCACTCAGCCCAAACCGTCCGCCAGGGAGCGTTAGCGGTCAGCGTGATTTCGTGCGTGAATTGCATAACTCTCAGTTCTCGCGGCTCAGCACAGCCAGTCCGCCAAGATAAGGCCGCAGCGGCTCGGGAACGAGAACGCTGCCGCTGGGCTGCTGGTATGTTTCCAAAAGCGTCGCCATCAGGCGGGGCAGAGCGGTTCCGCTGCCATTCAAAAGGTGCGGAAACTCCGGCTTTGCGCCCGGCTCGCGCCGGAACCGGATGTTGCCCCGGCGGCTTTGAAAGTCCTCGCAGTTGGAGCAGCTCGATACTTCCAGCCATAGGTCCGCGCCGGGCGCGTAGATCTCAACATCGTAGCACTTGGACGCCGCAAACGAAATGTCGCCCGCCGCCAGCAGTTTCACCCGGTAGGGCAGGCCCAGCGCTTCCAGAACGTCCGTGGCGTTGGTCAAAAGCGTTTCCAGTTCGGCATACGAGCTTTCCGGCAGCGTGTACTTGACCATCTCGACTTTGTCGAACTGATGCACCCGCAATAGGCCCCGCGTGTCCTTGCCCGCTGCGCCGGCTTCCCGCCGCCAGCAGGGAGAATAGGCCATGTAACGCAGCGGCAAATCGCGCCCGTCCAAAATCTCGTCCCGGTGAATGTTGACTAGGGCCGGCTCGGCGGTCGGCAGGGCGAACAAATCCGCCTCGGCGTCGTGGTACATCTCCGGCTGGAACTTCGGCAAGTGAGCCGAGGCCGCGACGCTGTCCCGCGATAGAAAAAATGGCGTCGCCCATTCGGTATAGCCGTGCTTATCCCGGTGCAGATCCAGCATGAACTGGATGAGGCCCCGCTCCAGCCGCGCCCCTAAGTTGCGGTACAGCACAAACCCGCTGCCGGACAGCTTGGCCCCGCGTGTGAAGTCAATCAAGCCTAAATCTGTGGCAATGTCCCAGTGCGCCTTCGGAGCGAAGTCGAACGGCTTCACGTCCCCGTGCGTTTTGACGATTTGGAAGTTCTCTTCCGGGCCGGGCGGCGTGGTCGGTGACGGCAGGTTCGGGATATAAAACAGCAGCCGGTCCCGCTCCGCTTCCAGCCGCTTGGCTTCGTCCCCCAGCGCCGCTTTGCGGTCCCCTAAATCACGCAGAGACGCTTTCAGCGCGTCGGCTTCCTCGGGCCTGCCTTCCTTCATGAGCTGCGGAATAGACTTGCTGCCGCGCCCAAGCTCCGCCTGCAGCTCCTCCGCTTCCGCCGTCGCCGCCCGCCACTTGACGTCTACTTCCAGCACCGCGTCAACCTGCGACGCATCCGCTAGTCGGTCTCCCAGCCGCGCTTTGACTGCCTCCGGCTCCGTTCGTATCTGTCTAATATCCAGCATGATTTGTTGCTCTGTTGTTTATTTGTCGTCTGTCTGACCTGCTGCCAATCCAAGATGCTGCTGTGCCCCGTGCCGGACACGAAGCACACGAACTAGGCCAGGCGTGTCGCCTTGACTATCGAAGACCGAGAAGAGGATACGGTAAGCAGTGCCGCCCTGACGGTGAATCAGTTACCGCATCGGATGCTCTAGCTGATTGTTATCAGGAGCTACTGCACATCGCTTAGGCATCTCAGCGAGAGAAGCGAAAGCACTGTCAATCCCTTCGCGGAACTGAACTGCTTTGTCGGGAGAGCGAAGCAGAAGCCGCTGAAAGATGTTGTCCACGTCAGCTTCTGCAAGCTCTGTGACAAGAATGTCATAGCTGGTCATTGTGCATTCGCCGCTTCTGGTATGGGTTCTGTGTTCTTCGGAACGGGGTCTGGAAAACGCCGCCGATGATCCGCCAGGAACTCCTGATAGGGTCTCTCTCGACCCTCGCGAACCGCTACCCACGCTTCTTGAACCGCAGCAATATCTTCGGTGTACTCTCGTTGCCGCTGTGCCAGCACTTCTGCAAGCAAAGCATCGGCAAGAGTATCTGCGTCCTGCCCTTCCCACTGCGCTGTCTGCCGCAGTTTTTCCTCGGTTTCCGGTTTCAATGTAATCGCCATAGTCTTAACTCCTGTCTTCACTCAGCCCGTTCACCAGATGCACCAGCATCGCGGCCATACTTTGCAAGTCACTGACATCAACACGCTCGCGGGCCGTGTGCGGGTCCTTCTCGGGAGCGCCGATAAAGACCCAGTCCATCGGGATGCCGCTGCGGTCAATCCCGGCACCGTCGGAGCCGCCGTGCGCCTCGACTTCGCGCTGGAACGGGAGGCCACTCGCTTCGGCGAGCGCTAAAACGCAGTCCAAGTACCGCTGGCGCGGCACGCTGCTGTCACGCAGGGAGACGGCGACGCCAAGCCCGCATTTGATGTGTTTGGTGTGCCAGGTCAGGTCGGCAATCAATGCTTTGGAAATGCCGTGCGCCTCAAACAAGTGCCGGGCGCAGATTTGTGCGCCCATGCCGCCGGTTTCTTCCTGCACCGTAAACGCGGCGGCGACTTCGGGGCACGCCCTCAGCGCGTACAGCGCCGCCCACGTCCCGGCCCGGTTGTCTAGGTACGGCGCGGTGATCCTGCTGCCGGAAAAGGCTGGAAGACCGGCGTAGACCCAGCGGGAGCCGGGCCGGGCCGAGGTCTTGCCGCGGACTTTCCAGGAACCATCTTTGCGCCGGGCCAGCGTGTTGCCGGTGTCAGGCTGCCCGGCAGGGCGGACCCTGTCCCCAGGCTCGCCGTCCGGGCCGCCGATGCGAATAAGCCGCTTGTCGTAGCCGAGCGTCCAGCCGGTCGTGTCGAGGTGGGCGAAGACGGCAATGGTAGGCTTCGCCCCGCGCGTGACTACAAGCGAGTCGCCGAGGCGCTCAGCGGCGGCATCCGGCATCTCGCGGGCCAGCCAGGCTTCCAGCCAGCCCGCAAGCGGCCCTTCATCGCCCGCCGGGCTGTCGCGTTTCAGCATCTCCCACAGCAAATCCAGAGAATATTCAGCAGCCATCAGCAAGCAGTATTGTATCTTAAATGCTGCCGGGTTGTCAAACCGGGCTAATTACCTGCACTTCGCCGGGACGCAGTGAAACCGGCAGGACGCGCAGCGGCAGGTCTGCCTGCTGCTCTCTCACTGCCCCTGGCCCCGCCGCATCCACCTGATTGCTCCATAGAACCTGCCATTTCGCGCCCGCGCGGCTGCGGTCCCAGTCAATGACGATCTCCCCCGTGAACACCTCTTTGAGGCTGGTATTCGCGGCAACTAAGACTTCGTCACGCTCCAGAATGCGAGAGTAAGCCAAAACGCCGCCCGGTGTCCGCGAAAGATCAAAGTCTGCGCCGTTGCCGGACAGAGGACGGAAGAACTGGCCGCCGCAGCGCAGGGCTGGGTGGTCCCGGCGCAGGGCGCTTAAAGCGGCGAGGGTTTAGTACAAGGCCGAACCCGCGTCAAACGCCTTCGGCTTGCCCCACAGCGCTTCCCGAACCCGCGAATCATCCATTTGCTTTTTTGTTTTATGCCCTTTGAGGCCCTGCTCGGTGCCGTAGTAGACGCACGGGATGCCTTGCAGGGTGAACAGCAGCGCCAGGGCAAGCGCCGCAGGCCCATCAAAACGCCTGTCCTGGTTGTGGTTGTCCAGAAACGTCACAAAATACTCGCTTGCCTCGCCATGCCTGGCAAGAGGCTTCTTTTCGACAGCGGCACGCTTCTCAAAAACAGCGGCAACGTCGGCGGGAACAGCGTCCGGCAGCGCTTTGGCGACTTTCGGCAGCACGAAGAAGAGGGGATAGTCCAGCGCGGAGTTAATGCCAAACACGTCTTTGCCGCCGCCAGAGCCGCGCCCGATAAACTGCGAGATCGTCTCTTCCGAATCATAAATCTCGCCAAACAAAAAGAAGTTGTCTTTGCCCACTCTGCCGGCAAACTCCTGTATGACGGCACCAAACGCATGGGCGAACTCGGGAGAGATAAACTTCAGCGTATCAATCCGAAAGCCGTCAATGTCAAATTTTGCGATCAGGTACTCATGCGCTTTGATGAGAATATCCCAGATTGGCTTCGTACCGTCAGCGTCGATGTCGGCATCAAAGGCTTTGAGCGAGCTAAAGTCGCCATTTGGGTGGAAGCCATGCGAGGTGCTGTCTGCGGCCCCGCGCCGGGTCCAAAACTCATCGCGCTGAAGCTCTTCCGGCAGGATGCCGCCGTCGCGCCAGCGAATCTCCTGAACTTGCTCCTGCCAGTCCAGTTCGTGCTTTTCTTTGCCGTCTACGACATACGAAAAGACATTGCCGGCATGGTGCAGGACAATGTCTAGAATCACATAAATGCCCAGCTTATGCGCCTCAGCAATGAGTTCCCGCAGCTCGTCTTCCGCCCGCTCCGGCTGCGACGCTAGGCGCGGCTCAATCTCCAGAAAGTTCTGCACCCCGTAGCCGTGATAGCTGTGCATGTCCGACGGAATGCTTTGGAGTACCGGCGACAGCCAGATCGCGCCGACGCCCATTTCTTTGAGGTAGGGCAGCTTGTCTTGAACTCCGCGAAAGGTCCCTCCTTGAAACCCGAGAAACTCGCCGTCATAAGGCCGGTGCCGGGGCGGCTTTTCGGGATTGTTAAAGCGGTCAATCAGGAGAAAATAAATCCAGCAGTCGCGCCAGTCGCCGGAGGGGAACAATTGGGTTTGGCGGGCCTGGTCCAGTGCAGCCTGCACGGTGGGGTCACAGATCGAAGAAGGCATCGGGGGAGTCGGGTTCCGTCTTCCGATTTTGGCGTCATCGGCAACTGGAACAACGCCAATGCTGACTTGTTTAAGCAGGCGATCCAGGCTCATGTCGCTCATGCCCCGCAGCAGATTTCAGGAACATTTCGCAGCCTTGTCTTCGTGACGCATTATTTTGATCCGGTTTCGCGTCTATAGGTTGCCGTTGATCTTTCAGACGCGTTTGTTGCAGGATGGAAGCTGTACCCAAGCCAAGTTGTGGATTTGCTCACGAAAGGGAACATCAAATGATAAATGAAACAAGGCGAGAACACTTCGTTTCGCTCGTTGAAAAGTTTGTCAGCAAAAAACTTGCAGTGGATACTTTTGATCGCCAGTTCACGGCATTATGGATGCAGCATCGGGACGAAGTGTACGCGAAAAAAGCAACATGGGCCGAACTCTACGACCAACAAATGAACCCTACGACCAACAAATGATCGCGGCGTTTCAGCGTGGCGAGATGAGCAGTGATGTGTTTCAGCGGGAGCATCACAGACTCTGGGGGTATAGCACTGAGGAATGGGAGTTTCAGAACATGATTGATGCGATGCACTCAGCCTGTAGCTGCTTCTGCTCATTGCCCGAATTGGAATGGGAAATCAACGAAGAGCAGCTTCGGCAGGAAGCCGCGTCATTCCTGGCTCAGTATCAAAAGCTAACGCTGCCGACGCTGCAACCGGTTTAGCAGGTACAATAGTGTCACTATGCCTCTTCTTGAAGTCGAAAACCTGACCAAACGCTTTCCGATTACCCGCCAGACCGGACCATTTTCCCGCGTCACCGACCAGGTCCACGCCGTGGACGGCGTCGACCTCACGCTCGACTCCGGCGAGACGCTCGGGCTGGTCGGCGAGTCCGGCTGCGGCAAGTCAACTTTAGGCCGCTGCATTCTGCGCCTCATCGAGCCGACCGGCGGCACCGTGCTGTTTGACGGCCAAAACCTGCTGGCCCTGCCGCCGGAAGCTTTGCGGCGGGAGCGGCGGGAAATGCAGATTGTCTTTCAGGACCCGTTTGCGTCCCTCAACCCGCGCATGAGCATCGGCGCAATCTTAGAAGAGCCGCTGCGGGTGCATGGCATCGTGCCGGCAGCGGATGTCCGGGCCGAAGTCGCCCGGCTGCTGGACCAGGTCGGCCTGCCGTTGGCCGCCGCCGCGCGTTATCCGCACGAGTTCTCCGGCGGCCAGCGCCAGCGGGTCGGCATCGCCCGCGCCCTGTCCCTGCGCCCCAAGCTAATTGTCGCCGACGAACCCGTCTCGGCGCTTGACGTTTCCATCCGCGCCCAAATTCTCAACCTGTTCCGGCGCTTGCAGTCCGAAACCGGCGTTGCCCTTCTGTTTGTCGCCCACGACCTCGGCGCGGTCCGCTCCATCAGCCACCGGGTCGCGGTCATGTACTTAGGAAAGATCGTCGAGCTTGCCGGAGCCGATGAACTGTACGACAACCCGCGCCACCCCTACACCCGCGCCCTGCTCGCCGCCGTGCCAAGTTTGGACGGCGTCAAGATCGCCGCCGAGAAAGTCGAAGGCGATGTCCCGTCCCCCATTGACATCCCCAGCGGGTGCCGCTTCCGCACCCGCTGCCCCTTCGCCGAGCCGATCTGCGCCGAGCAGGAGCCGCCTCTCGCGGAGTTTGCCGGCGGCCCTCCCGTCCACTTTTCCGCCTGCCACTTCGCCGCGACCCTGCCGGTGCTGACGGCAACTTAGCCCAAATCAGGTAAACTCAAGGCGTTCAAGGAGGAAGTGATGCCGACACGCGAAGAAGAAGCCGAACAATGGCAGGCCATCAGCTTCAACAGCCGCAAAGCCGCCCAGCGTTTGCTGGAGTCCGAGTGTTACCGAAGCAGCATCAGCCGATCTTACTACGCTGCTTATTCCGCCATTACCTCCGTGCTGATCCGACAGGGGATTACACTCGGTCATGGCGGAAACAATCCCGGACACGCCGGGCTGCCGGTGCTTGTCGTCAACAACCTGACATTTTTGCCGCTTACGGTGCGCTATGATCTCAACAAAGCGCTGCGCCGTCTTTACCGAGCGCGGATTGACGCAGATTATGACCCATTTGTGAAAGTAGACGAAGCGACCGCGCTTGCGATGCTCCGAGACTTAAACTTTGTTTATGTTTTGCTTGATGTGAAAGAGGATTAGCATGATTCCACAGATGACCGTGACTGAGGCTGCACCGAATTTGACATGGCCGGAACTTGCCGCCCGTGTTCAGCCTCATTTATCCCGCAATCCGATTCAAGGGGTGGTGCTGGAAATTGTTGAAGACAAAATGCGTCGGGAAGAAGATTGGTTTTATGTTCCGGTACGGCTCAACACCGAAAAGCCCCGCACATTTGAGTATTACGATATGCTGGTAGAAATCGAAGATGAGATTGCCCAGCAGGAGCGCCTCCGCGTTATGCTTGTCCCCGCCAGCTAATGCTAAAGCGCGGGACTCTACAGCCCGCGCTTTCTTATTTGGGTCCCACGCCATTTCGCCGCCGCCCTGCCCGCGCTTTCTACGGCTTAATCGGTTCCAACGCGACATCTTTGAACTCTGTCCACTGGTACGGGCGGGCGACAAGCCGGAACGAGGCCACCCGCTTCAGCAGTGATCTTGGGATATGCGCGATTTGCTGGGTTTTCATCAAAGAATTATCCCCTGGCCGGGATGCCTCATCGGGCCAAGTATGCGAAAAGGCGCTGAGCTTGGTCACGACCCGGCCTGCGTTGTCCAGCGCATAAACCGCGCGGTCATAATTTTCGCCGTCATGCTGGGCCATTTGCAGCGAACCATCCAATGAAGAGATCAAACTCGTCTTCCGCGGGCTAGGTCTGCGGAAATGGTCGGAGACCACGAACAGGGCGTAACCTCGTGCGGCTTGCGCGGCAGGCAGGTGGCGCGGGTTCGGAACGAGATTGAAAACGACCTCGCCTGACGGTCTCTGAAAATACACTTTGCCTGCTTTCTTTAGGCAGTTTACGGTCTCCGCTCCGAGGCCGGTCGCGACGCCAATCTGCACATCCGTCTTTGCTTGCGACAGGGAAAACGCTGCTTCGTAAGCGGCAACCCCGTTATGCATCTGGAACTCCAAAGCTCGGCTAGTCAACTTGTTTCTGGGTGAGGTGATCGTAACGCCGCTTCCCATCGTGCCGGGTACATCATAAACAAGAGGCTTATTTTGCAGGCTGGCCGGCAGATGAAACGCAATCAGCAGCGCCTTTTCGCCGGAAAATGCTGTGGTTGTTATGCCCCTAGGTGTCAGGTTCGCGCCAAGCGCCGGGATCGGCAGCGTGTTTCCGTTTTTATCCCACCAGTTGCTGCCCGGCAGTGCCGGGTTTGCAATGCCGAGGAGCTGTATTCCGTGAGCATCCTCCGCCGCATCCTGCCCGGACACAGAAGCGCTCTGCGCTTTTGCCCCCGGCTGAAGCATCGCCAGCGGGACAATCGCTGCCGCTCCCGCCATTGCGGCTATCAGCAGGAAGCGGCGCGGGGAGGTGCGGCGGCGGGTGCTGTCTAAGATCATCTTGATCCTTCTTTCTACTTTTGATGTGTGCGCCATCGGCAGCACGGCCCATAGGGCATAGTCATACAGCGTTCGTTTGCGTGTCATGGTTTGTTTTTCTTTTGCTGACTGGCAAAGTGATGTTCGAGAACTCGGCCCATTCTTTCGGCGCGTCTGTGGGGTCTGTGGGTCCGGTTGGGGGCGCAATCAAGGCGACGCCTACTCGCAGGTCGGTCTGGGCTTGCTTGGCCGGAAACCAGCAATCCACTAAGCGCCAGCCGGAAGTCTGCGGGTTGATCACGTTCTCGTCGGTCAGCACTTGCCCGCCATTGCGTGCCAGCCCGGATTGAAAGCCGAGGCCGGACGATCCCGAGAGCGCATACTCAGTCAAAATCGCCTGCCCGGCAGGATACGCAAAGCGCAGGATCACCTGGAAGTGCCGGGTCGGCTGCGTGTAGACATTGTTGTAATGTTCGGTTTCAGAAGTGTAGACGGCGCGGCAGAGAAAATGTCCGTCCGCCGACCAGACCCTATGCACATTTCCTGTCGTTTGCAGGAGGCCGGCCACCTGCACCGTGACGCCGCCCGGAAGCGTCTGCGTCCAGCTCGGCCCGGCCGTCAGTCCTCGGTACAGCCCTTGCTCCGCCGCCCGGTTTGCTTCATAGGCCGCCATTTTCTGGAACTCCGGCAGCCGCTCCCGCAGGTTCATCCACAGATCGCCTGTCACCATTCCACGTCCTGACGGCGTCATCAAGGCCTCTGTTTCGGCGACAGCTTCGGCGTCGCGCCCAGCGGAACTCAGTGTATTGATCCGCTCGTAACGCGCGGATGCGTGAATGCCGCTGTTGGCATACGGTGGCTCCGGCAGGGCAATCGCTTTATCAAAACTTGCCAGCGCCGCGTCAGGCTGCCCGGCCCCCATTTGGGCGTTGCCGAGAACATAATACGCCTTGCCTGCCCACGGGTCGCCGTCCCCAAAGCGCCGGATTTGGGATTGCAGGAACCGGATATTCGCCTGGAGATGCGCGGGCGTGTCGTCGGAAGAACCGCCGTAAGTCAGCGCCGCCGTTAAACTGCGCGGCGGCGTTTCCGCCGTTGCAATTGTCAGTGCCGTGCCAAGCGCCAGGGCGGCGGCAAGCGCCCACGCCCCGCGCTTCACCGTCTGCCGGTTCCGTCCTCCGTTCAAGATCAGCCGGAGCCGACTCTCGATGCGCGGCGTGTGCGCCATCGGCAGCGCCGCCCACAGTGCGTAGTCTAAGGCAGTTGGTTTTCTCATCGCTTGCTTTTCTTCCGCATGTAAAGGCGTGGGAGTGAACTCCTACGCTGTGGGGCGAAGCGCCCAGTGTCCGCCTTCGCGGACAAAGGGTAGAACCTCGTGTTTAATCTTTTTCCTCGTCCGCGAAGGCGGACGGTAGGCGTCTGCGCCCCACAGCGTAGGAGTTTACTCCCACGCACCTCCTCCCCTTATTCCACCTACTTGACCGGCTGCAAGGCAACGTCCTTGAACTCAATCCACTGGAAGGGGCGGGTCTCAACGCGGAACTCTTTGATCTGCGAAATCGGCTGCGAGAAATGCGCCTTGATTTGGTCCAGATTAGTTGCTCCACTGCTCGAACTCTCCCCGCCAATGTCCGTAGGAAGAAGTATCTGTCCCTGATTATCTATCGCAACGACGCGAATGTCGTCTGTCGAGTTAGTAGTGAGCGTCAGCAGCAGACCTTTTGCGGTCTCGTCCGGGGTGGTCAGGATGAACAGGCTGCCGGCCACGGCGCTGGTTGTTCCCCCAAAGGGTTCAACCGCGCCGGGGGTTTTAGTCATCGAGACAGCAGTTGTCCAAGCACCGGAAGCGATGCCAACCTGCACACTGATTTTCCTGAGCGTCGGCGGGAACGCAGCACTGACGATACGCGCCCCATTAGTACCGGCGAACATCTGGGCTTCCGTACGCCCGGCATCACTTTGGGATTTGTCGGGCCAAACGCCTTCACACCCAAAACCCGTGCTTTCAGGCAGCTTGTATTGGACGGTCACGCCCTGAGCAGAGGGTGGAAGGCGAAAGGCAAGACCGATATTCTGCGTGAGCGGCCCCGCGTAATCGTGAGCAAACTTGGCGGACGTGTCATAAACCGGAGTTTGCAGCGGTGTGCCGGACGCTGACCACCATTCACTCCCTGGGGAGTGCAGGCTGGTCATACCAGCAAAGAGTGTTGTGCCGTTAATTTTCAGGTCGGTTGTTGTCATTAGGTTGGGTGAAACTAACATAGTTGTTCCACCATGTGGCTCTGGAGGAGTTCGCACAGAAGAGCCACCCGGCCACAGGAATAGGAGCGCAGAGTGAGAAGATGCTGCGGCAGACGCACTACCGGTACTCGTGGCATCTGCCGACGCCGTTGAAGTCGCCTGTGCTTTGACCGAAGGCCGCAGTGCGGCAAGGGTCAGCAGCGAGGCGGCGCTAGGAATGAGAGCAATCAGCAGGGCGCGGCGGGTCAAGATGCGGCGGCTTTGAGTGCTGTCTAAAATCATGAGTATTCTTCCTTTGATGTGCGGGGTCTGGGCCATCGCAATAGCGGATTGGGACGGCAGGGGGCGAGGCAATGCACCAGCAATCTCCAGCAGGTGCCGAGCATAGTCCGGGGCGGCGATGCCGGACGACAGCACCAGATCATCGCAGGCGATCTCGCTTTCGGCCCGCAGGCGGCGGGCGACAAGCCACACCAGCGGGTGGAACCAATACAGGGCGCAGGCAGCGTCGGCGAGGCGGTGGCCGGACCAGTCCAGGCGCTTCAAATGGGCCATCTCATGCAGCAGCACGGATTTAAGCCGGTCTTCGGGCCAGGTTTCCGACCCAGACGGCAGCAGGACCACGGGTCGCCGCCAGCCCCAGGTCATCGGCACGGGAACATCGGCGCGGCAAAGCTGAGGTCGGCGCGTCAGCCGAAGCGCGGCGGCGCAGTCCGCAGCCACGCTCAAAGTCGGCGCGTCCGTGACGGAAACGCAGGCGCGACGCAGGTGGGCGATGCCCCACAGGCCGAGCAGTGGGCGCAGACTTGCCAGCGCGACGCCAAAAACGTAGAGGGATAGGAACAGGAGCGGCCAAGAGAAAGGATTCCCTCCAGCCCCCAATAATGGGGGAGCCGGACTGAGGTGATTGACTGGAAACTCGGCGGGTATGGGAGCCGCTTCCGAGTGAGCTATTCTGACTCTCCCATTATTGGGGGCTGGGGGGACTTCCGTTTCGGTCTGTAAAACCGCTGGCGGAAGCGAGTCTGTTGAAGAAAACCCGGCCACATGCCAGCCGGGCAGCGTCAGTGAGAACAGTGGCAGGGCCAGCAGCGCGGCCAGCGTCAAGAGGCAGACCAGGTGACGGGCCGAGGCCGAGGCGCGGCGCAGGCAAAGTAAAATCATGCCGGACAGCGCGAATACCAGCAAGCTCTTTAAGAGCAGCATCAGCAGCAACGTCATCGGGGTTCCTCTTTCTTAGCATTGTCTATTAACGCCGAAAGCCGCGCCAGTTCTTCGGGTGACAGGGGCGTGTCGGAAACAGACAGCAGGGTGGCGACTGTCTGTTCCACTGAATTGCCGAAGAATGTCTGCATCACCGAGCGCAGGGCGGACTTGGCGGCGCTGACACGGGGGCGTGTCGGCAGGTAGACGTAGCGAGCGCCGTCTTTGATGTGCTTCAAGTGGCCTTTTGTTTCCAAAATCCCAAGCAGAGCACGGACCGACGAATACGAGGGCGGGTCGGGCAGGGCAGCCTGCACGTCGGCGGCGGCGGCGCGTCCGAGCTGGTACACGATGTCCATAATCTGCCGCTCCCGGCGGCTGAGGCTGCTGTCCGTCTGTCTGCTGGTCTTCATGCTAATAATTTAGCACATGGAAGCCGCTTTGTCAAGCATTTCTGCTAATTTTTTAGCATATGTTTTTGCGTGAAAAAAGAGGGTAGAAAAAGAGGGTAGGGGCAAGCCCTACCCCTACAAGTCTATCGTCTGTCCGTCATAAGCCAGCTCGACTCCGGGCGGAAGGCTGGCATTCGTGGCAGTGTAATCGTAATCGTGGGACAAGTGAGTCAGAAGTGTGCGCTTGGGCTGAAGCAGGGCGATGGTTTCCAGCGCGGCATCCAAATGAAAGTGGGTCTCGTGCGGCTCTCGGCGGACGGCGTCCAGCATCAGCATATCTAAGTTCTCTAAATGAGGCCAAGTTTCGGCGGGGATCTGGCTGACATCGGTGACATACGCAAAGCGCGGGCCGAACTTGTAGGCTAAAATCGGCAGGCGTCCGTGGCAGACGCGCAGAGGCAGAATATCAATGCCATGCAGCGTGAGCGCGTCGCCGGGTCGAGTAGGCGACAGCGTCACCTGCGGCTTGCCGCCGCCGGCCTGCGTTTCCACAAAAATATATTTGTAGATGCGCCGCAGATCGTCCAGAACGCCCGCTTCGGCATAGACCGGCATCGGCAGGCCCGAACGGTAATTGAACGTGCGAACGTCGTCCAGTCCAAAGATGTGGTCGGCGTGGGAATGGGTGTAGAAGATCGCGTCCAGCCGCCGCACATGGTTTGCCAGAAATGCCAGCCGCATCTCCGGCGGCGTGTCTACCAGGATATTCGCGCCGTCGTCTGCGGTGACTAAGATTGCTGGGCGCAGGCGCTTGTTGTGGGGATCAGGAGAAGTGCAGACCGCGCAGTCGCAGCCAATCATTGGAACTCCGTGGGACGTGCCGCAGCCGAGAACAGTGACTTTCATGCCCCAAATTGTACCCGATGAAAAGGCCCGCTTGAACGGGAACCACTGTCACGCTCAAACGGGCCTCTTGGAAGTCTGCGCCGGCTGCTGGGGAATGCTAAGCTTAACCGCCCCCTGCACCGCCTCCGCCGCCGGAGGCTCCGCCACCGCCTCCTGCCCCTGCACCCGAAGCTCCCGCGCCGCCGCCGCTTCCGGCTGCGCCCGCCGAGCCGCCCGCGCCACCTGCCGAGCCGCCCGCGCCGCTGCTGCTGGCCCCGGTTGCGCCCGCGCCGGTTGCACCGCCAGCTCCAGCCGCGCCTGCCGTACCTGCTGTGCCGCTGCTCATGCCGGAGCCGCCCGCAGCAGTCGAGCCTGCCTGCGCTCCGCCTCCCGGCGCTGACGTGCCGGGAGCGCTGGATGGGCTGACCGAGCCGCCGGTTCCACCTGCGCTGCTTGCGCCTGTCGCGCCGCTCACTCCTGCGCCGCCCGCAGCGCTTGCGCCGGAGCCTGTGCTTGATGCGCTTGCGCCGGAGCCTGTGCTTGATGCGCTTGTGCCGGACGCACTGCCGCCTGCCTGTCCGCCGGTGGAACCGGCAGGGCTTGCCGCACCGGACCCGCTGGCGCTGGCCCCATTCGCGGGGGTGCTGGCACTGGTTCCGCCTTCCGGCCCGACGGTGCTGCCGCCGCCGGCGCTGCTCGCTCCGCTTGGGGCAGGCGCGGTCCCCGGCGTAGACGCCGCGCCGCTGGAGTCATTGCTGGTCGAGTTTGCGTTGTTGCCGCGCATGTGACTGGTTGCGCCCCAGGCGATCAGCGCAACGAGGACGATGCCGGCGATGATCCAGGGCAGGGCACACCGGGCCGCCGCGTTCTTTGCGACAACGTCCTGGCCCTTCTGCTGGTTCTCGGGATTAGGGTCTGAATTGGGATCTTTCGGGTTCGGGTCTTGTGAATAACTGGTTGCCATTGATTTCTCCTTGCTGGATGTCTTCGGTGTTCCCCGCAGTTCCGACCCTGAAACCGAGGAAGCAAGAGTTGTGGGTATAATAATCCCTAGTAAGCCGCTAGGAAAAGATTTATGGAAAAGACAAATGCCTGAACCGTCTGCTCATCGTTTAGAAGATTTGATCGGCAATACGCCGCTGGTGCGTCTCTGCAAAATCGAAAAAGAAGTTCCCGGCGTCGAGATCTACGGCAAAGCGGAGTTTTTTAACCCCGGCGGCTCGGTGAAAGACCGGCCCGCGATGAACATGATTTTGGAAGGCGAGAAGTCGGGAGCACTCAGGCCCGGCAAGATCATCCTGGACGCCACTTCAGGAAACACCGGCATCGCGTATGCCATGATCGGCGCGGCGCGGGGCTACAAAGTCCGCCTGTGCCTGCCGAAGAATGTCACGCCGGAGCGCAAGAAAATCCTGTCGGCCTACGGGGCGGAGATTGTCTACACGCCGCCTGCCGAGCAGTCCGACGGCGCTATTCGGGTCGTCAAGCAGCTCTACGCCGAAAATCCCGATTTTTACTTCTACCCGGACCAATACGCAAACGACGCCAATTGGCAGGCACATTTCAAGACGACCGGCCCGGAAATCTGGCAGCAGACCGAAGGCCGCATCACTCACTTTGTCGCCGGCCTCGGCACCACTGGCACGATGATGGGCGTAGGCCGTTACCTGCACTCGGTCAACCCCGACATCAAGCTTGTTGCCATGCAGCCCGACTCGCCGTTTAATGGATTAGAGGGGCTAAAGCATTTAGAAACCGCCATTGTCCCACCAATCTACGACTCGACCGTCGCCGACGAAAACATCGAATGCCGCACCGAAGACGCCTACGTCATGGTCAAGCGCCTGGCCCGCGAAGAGGGTTTACTGGTCGGCATCTCGGCAGGCGGCAACGTCCACAGTGCCTTAGAAGTCGCCAGAACCGCCCCACCCGGCAGCGTTATTGTGACGGTGCTGTGCGACAGCGCAGACCGGTACTTGTCCGAGCGCTTCTGGGAAGACTCCGCCGACGAGCCGCACCCGCAGATTTAGAGACAGCTCGGAGGGCGTAAGATTCTAATCCCACGCGCTTCTTCCGCCAGAATAGGCACAAACATTGGAACTTCGACTGCTGACGCCGGAAGACAAGCCGGCCATCGGAAAACTCATGGCGGAGGCATTTGGCCGGGGCACTCGTCCCGAGCCGGAAACTGGAACGCCTCAAGCGGACACGCCGACTCTGCCGAGAACACGGCTCGGCGTGTTTGAAGGGCCGCGCCTTGTCGCGTATACAATTGTTGAAGGCATGCAGCTCGCCTGGGGCGAAGCTGACGCGCCGCTGGGAGGCATCGGCGCGGTGGCTTGCACAACCGATCAGCGCGGGCGTGGTCATGTCGGACGCCTGCTGGAAGAGGCGCTGCGGACAATGCACGAAACTGGCCAGTATCTCAGCGGCCTGTACCCGTTCTCATTCGCGTTCTACCGGCGCTACGGCTGGGAATGGGTGGGGGAGCAGAAGCAGTATTCCGTTCCGACCTCTGAGCTGAAAGCCGGTCCCGAAGGCCGCTGTTTGACCGCGTATGAGGGCCTGAACGCGCTGGAAGTCGTTCGGCCTGTGTACGAGAAGTTCGCCCGGCGTCATTACGGAATGGGCCTCAGAACCGAAACCGCTTCCGCCGAAGCTGTGCCGCACTGGTGGAAGCGGGCGCTGGATCACCGGGACAACCGCACAACTTATGTGCAGATGTACTCTGATCCGGCGACAGGAGAGGCCGAGGGCTACCTGACATTTTGCTACCCGGAAGACGGAGATACAGGCCAGATCGGCGAGTTTTACGCGAATACGCCGGCCGCTTACCGTGGTCTGCTTTCCGTGCTGCACTACTACGGCGTCCAAGTTGAGAAAGTCGCGTGGAGCGCCCCTATGGATGATCCGCTGGCGCTTTATCTGATGCACTGGGATTTGGAAACCAAGCTGAGGCCGCTGTTCATGGGCCGCGTCGTGGATGTGGGCGCGGCCTTGACCGCCCTGCATCCTGACGCGGGTTTAGCTGGAAAGATCGTGCTGCAAGTCTCCGACGCTCAGTGCGACTGGAATAACCACGTCTTCGTCGTGATGCTGGACGCGGGCCGAGTGACAGTCACAGCGTCCCAAGACGCGCCGGGCATCACGCTGGACATCCAAACACTTTCGCAGGCGTATTGGGGCCAGCCGTCACTCGACTGGCTGCAAGCGTCCGGGCGCGTCACCGTCACTGACGAAGCGCAGTACACTCTGCTGTCGCGCCTGCTGCCGCCACACATCTGCTTTCTGCGGGACTTCTTCTGAGACCTACCGCACCGCTTCGCTGTGGTCCTCCCTAAAGGGAGGATTGAAATGAAAGACATTAGGGGTGGGCTTATTTCCGCCCTCCTAATCTTCCCTTTAGGGAGGAACCTGTGAACGAAGAGAACAAGGAGGTAGGTCATTGCTCCAAATTACAACCGAACACGACGCCGCAGTCCGCGCTCATGCCGCTGCCGATTATCCGCACGAATGCTGCGGATTTCTCGTCGGGCGTGCCAAAGGCAATTTAGTGCATTTGGTGCGGACTGTTCCGGCGGCGAACACGCGGGATGACTCGCCGCACAATCGGTTTGAGATTGATCCGGGGGATCTGGTTAAGACCGATAGAGCGGCGCGGGCGGAAGGTTTAGGCGTGGTCGGGTTCTACCACAGCCATCCCGATGCACCGGCGAGGCCGTCGGAGTTTGACCGGGAACATGCCTGGGCCGGGTATTGTTACGTCATTGTTTCGGTTCAGGCAGGTCAGCCGCGTGAGATGCGGTCTTGGCGGCTGCGCGAGGACCACCAAGCGTTCGAGGAAGAAGAAATCACTATGACTACTGAGGAGACAAGCTAATGCCCGTGAAGATAATCGTTCCTACCCCGATGCAGCGGTACACGATGAACCGTGACGAAGTGGAAGTCGGCGGCGCGACCGTGGACCATGCCCTGCAGCACCTGTCGGAGAATTATCCCGACATTAAGAAGCACTTGTTTAACGACGACGGCTCGCTGCGGGCGTTTGTCAATATCTACGTTAACGACGAAGACAGCCGGCACTTGCAGGGTGGGGCAACGCCGGTCAAAGACGGCGACACGCTGACCATCGTTCCGAGCATCGCAGGCGGCCTGGACGCGGTCGGGACCGGCGGCGCACCGTCGTTTCATCTGGCAAGCGATCCTGACGCCGAGACGCTGTCCAATGATGAAGTGCTGCGCTACTCGCGGCATCTGATCATGCCGGAAGTGACGATGGAAGGCCAGAAACGGCTCAAAGCGGCAAAAGTGCTGTGTATCGGCACCGGTGGTCTGGGCGCTCCGCTGACTATGTACCTCGCGGCGGCAGGCGTCGGCACGATTGGGCTGGTAGACTTTGACACGGTGGACGTGACCAACCTGCAACGGCAGATTGTCCACCGCGAAAGCGCGGTCGGGTTGCCGAAGATTGACAGCGCGGAGCGGACGCTGAAAGAAATTAATCCCTATGTCAGCATTGTCAAGCATGAAGTCATGCTGACGTCCGAGAACGCTTTAGACATTCTCAAAGACTACGATGTGATCGCCGACGGCACGGACAATTTCCAGACCCGTTACTTGGTCAACGATGCCTGCGTTCTCTTGGGCAAGCCGAACGTCTACGGCTCCATCTTCCGGTTTGAGGGCCAGGCTTCCGTCTTTTTTGCCAAAGACGGTCCCTGCTACCGCTGCCAGTACCCCGAGCCGCCCCCGCCCGGTATGGTGCCAAGCTGCGCGGAAGGCGGCGTTTTAGGCGTCCTGCCCGGCATCATCGGCGTCATTCAAGCGATTGAAGTCGTCAAGCTGATTTTAAGTGAAGGTCAGACCCTGATTGGGCGTCTCTTGATGTTCAATGCCCTCAAGATGTCCTTTCGAGAGTTCAAAGTTCGCAAAGACCCAAAGTGCCCGATCTGCGGCGAGCATCCAACGATCACCCATCTGATTGACTATGACGAGTTCTGCGGTGTCGGACGCGGCGACGAAGGTCCCGCGCTGACAACGAGCGAAGCGATCACGGCGACAGAGCTGAAAGCCAAGATGGATAGCGGCGACAGGTTTACGCTGATTGACGTCCGAGAACCGTATGAGTACGCCATCGGCCATATCCCCGGCTCCAAGCTCGTGCCGCTCGGCACGGTCAAAGAGCGCCTGCACGAGTTTGATACCTCGGACGAGATTGTGCTGCACTGCAAGTCCGGCAAGCGGTCGTCGGAAGCGCTGCAAGTATTCAAGCAGGCCGGGTTCAAGAAGCTGCAAAACCTGCAGGGCGGCATTCTGGCCTGGTCGGACGATGTTGACCCAAGCGTGCCGAAGTATTAAGAGCGGCTCCCCACCCCCGCCGCTTCGCGTCGACCCCTGCCCCCACTGCGTGGGAGAGGGGTGAAGATTAGGACATGGCGGCGGGGTGCTTCTCTAAAGTCTTTTCCTAAAGTTTTACCCCTCTCCCACGCAGTGGGGGCAGGGGTCGACGCGAAGCGGCGGGGGTGGGGGTCTTACTTCCCCTTGACACTCTTTTAATGCACCGGGTATAGTCGCCTCACACAGAGCCGTAATGTCCTGTAAATCGCTAAACAAAGTCAACAAACAATTATGAGCATCACCGACGCCGAGAGCTTGCAGAAAGTGCGCCTCAACTTGACGTTTCCCGTGGACCGGGTCGACCAGCCCCTGCTGGCACAGGCCATCAAAAACTTCGGCGTCAGTGCTGACATCCGCCGGGCACAGGTGGAACCTCAGACCGGCGGCTACATCATGCTGGAACTGACAGGAACCGACAAGCAGATAGACGACAGCATTGCGTTTTGGAAAGCGTTCGGCGTCGGCGTCGGCTTTATCGGGGTGGACGAAGTGCAGGGGTACTAATCGCGTACCGGAGGAGAAGAGTATGGCAGACAGCAATTATGCACACCCCGAAGTGTTAATGGAAACCGATCAAGTTGCCGCCGAGCTGAACTCGGGCGCATTCAAGCTGATCGAGATTGACGTGGACACCGACGCCTACGCCCAGGGGCATCTCGCAGGGGCGCTCGGCTTCAACTGGCAGACGGAACTCGAAGACACACTCCGGCGCGATGTTCCCGACAAGCCTCAGTGGGAAGCGCTGCTCAGCCGCTCCGGCATCACAAACTCCGACACGCTGGTCTTGTACGGCGACAACAACAACTGGTTTGCGACGTTTGGCTACTGGCTTTTTCTCATCTATGGCCATGACCGCGCCAAGCTGAAGCTGATCAACGGCGGGCGCAAAAAGTGGATTGCGGAAGGACGCGAGACGACGACGGAAGTCCCCTCGCCGACGCCGTCTACTTACACGGCGTCGGAGCCGAACTGGGAGCTGCGGGCGTTCCGGGACGAAGTCCTGCAAAAGCTGGGCGACCCCAATGTGACGCTGATTGACGTGCGCTCGCCCGATGAGTTCTCCGGCAAAGTTATTGCGCCTCCCGGCATGAGCGAGTCCGCCCAGCGCGGCGGCCATATCCCCGGTGCACAGTCGGCCCCGTGGCTTAATGCCGTTAAAGAAGACGGCACGTTCAAATCCGCCGACGAGCTGAAAGCATTCTACGCCGGCAAAGGCGTCACCGAGGGCAAAGATGTCATTGCGTACTGCCGGATCGGGGAGCGGTCCTCGCACACCTGGTTCGCGCTGTACAATCTGCTGGGATTCGAGAACGCGAAGAACTATGACGGTTCCTGGACCGAGTGGGGTTCGATCATCGGTGCGCCCATTGAGCGTGAAGTCACGACGGTTCCTGGTACGGATGCCGGCGGCAAAGTCTGCCCGCCGTAGATCTTTTTCGAGAAGACCAAAATAAGAGGGCGGGGGCAAGCCCCGCCCCTACGTTTGTCAGACTAATCTTATGCGTCTCACTACAAAAAGCCAGTATGGCCTGCGCGTTCTGGGCGATTTGATCCAAAACTGGCGCGAGAACGGCAACGGCTATAAGCAGGTCGGCGAGCTTGCCGTGCGCTGTGAAACGTCGCAAAAGTACCTGGAACAAGTCCTGCTGCCGCTGTCTCACGCCGGCATTCTGGAAAGCAAGCGCGGCCAGCACGGCGGCTACCGCTTGAACCGCGCCCCGCAGGATGTTTCGCTTGCCGAAGCGCTGCGCCATCTGGAAGGCCTGCTCATGCCCATCCCGACCTGGGCCGATGACAGCGCAAGCGACTCGTCGGAGCTTGCCCGCGTCCTGCGCCGTGTCCGCGATGCCATTCGGGACATCCTAGAAAGCACCTCCATTGAAGTGCTTGCCGAAGGCGCAGCGGCAGATCCCAAGCGCACCGATGAGGCCGTTGAAGCGCTCATGTACTATATCTGAGGCGTACCGCTTGCCCTGAATTGCTTGTCTAAATAACTGCGGCTGACAGATTGTATTCGGATTGAAGCATACAAGAATATCACTAAGCCTCTCACGTTGATCAAGCTTGGGTCTGTTCCGGTGGGCCACAAGATCAAAAGAGCGAGATAGGCTAATCCCAGCATTTGCCATATCAGCTTTCGCAGCAAATCCGAGGAAGCGGACTTTCCACTTCCGTCTCTGTTAATAGCTCGCCTGCCGAACCACCGGGCAGCGTAAAGATTGAGGCGACCCCACAAGCTTTTACTCTGCTTTAGCTGATTACCGATTTGAGGCAGTCTTTCTTTCCAAAGCTCCTTAGCCTCAGACTGAGAATTCCCCCACGCCTCAGACAAAGTGCGCTCCGCCGGTCGTGCAAGCGGCGGGGCGACTTGTGCTTCTAGGCTTTGCAACCAGTGTGCCAAGATGCTTACGAGAAGGCCATGCACTGAGGCAACAATTAAGATCAACGGCCAGAAGTGGTAGTTCATCACAAATAGTATGGGTACGCCTACGGTGAAGAATGAGCAGCAGTTGCGGAACCACTTCAATCGCCGTGCGAGCTGCGGCTGGATTTGCTGCAGCCGCCGCTGCCGTTTGATTTCCCACTTTCGCGCAATCTCGCTACCTACCCTGAACGGCTGTCCGAACCGCTCAATCGCCAGCAGTAGCGCTTCTGCTTTTGGGTGTCCTTCAGCCTCGTAATCTTCTGCCAGCGCTGCGAGATGCTGGCCGACTTCCTGACAGGCCTCGTCGCGCTCCGCTTCGGGCATCCTGAACATAAACGTCCGCATCATTTTGACGTACATATCCGGCGACTTGATGTTTTGCAGGTATCCCAACTCAGGCTCCTTCCAGAACGAGGCCAACCGCACTTGTGTAATCTTTCCAGGCTTTCGCCCGTTTCGCCAGCTCGAACCGACCTGTGTCCGTCAGCGAATAAATCTTGCGGGCAGTACCACTGGGCTGAGTTTCCCACATACCTACAATGAATTCATCGCTTTCTAGGGAATGAAGAGCCGGGTATAGGGAACCTTCTCCGGCTTTTAGAGCGTTGCGGCTGCGGCGCTCGATCTCGCGGGCAATGGCGTAGCCATGCCGAGGCGCGTCAGACAGGACTGCCAGAACAAGAGTCTGGATGCTTCCCTTTTGCAAATCGCGATGCTGACTCATGCACCAATTATACATCGTTCGCCGAGGTATGTCAAGCACAAAAAAGCCACCGAAAATCGGTGGCTTCGTCACATCATGCTGAATGGAAGCCTATCTTTGGATCCGCGTGAGTGCCTGTCCTGCCGCTTCCCGCACTTTCGGGTCGGCGTCCTGCTGCAACCTTCTCAGCGCAGGGGTGCTGCTCGGGTCTCCGAGATGTCCGAGCAGCCGGGCGCTTTCCAGACGCACCATCGGGCCGGAGTTTTGCTGGAGGACCGAAAGCGCCGCCAGACGGGCCAGACGAGACTGCGATGCGGAAAGGGCGTGAGCACGCTGAGCCAGGCTCAGCACATCCAGCGCCTCGCTTTGCGCCTGATCGTCAGCGGGACCCGCCACCGAAGCAAGGAGCGCTGCGCTTTGTCCGGCGCTGAGTTTAGGCGAGGAGTGCGTCAGGAGAAACCGGCGAACGGCGAGCGAGGAGTCCATGGAGCGGCTCGGTCCGGCATCTGCCGGCGCTTCCCCCCGGAACTCCTTTAACGTCTGCTGCAATGAGTGCGGGTGACGAGACACGGCCAGTCCGGCCCAGACCAGGGCAATCAGAAGAGGAAGGATGATCAGCCGGAGCTTCTGGCGAGTGATCGGCACAGTAGGACGCTCGTCGAAGACTGTCATCAAGCACTCCAACTCTTTCCCTCAGTAAGTCGCGCGTCAGCGCAGCCACTGAGAGCCGACGGCCACCATGTAAACCCCCACATACAAAAACGCCGTGCCGCGCAGGGAAACGGCAATCAGGCGCGGACGGCGGGCGCGGTAATAGGCGGCGAACGCAAGCAGGGGCAGGAAGCTAAGCATCTTGACCGCGCAGAACGCGCCGTCCCCGTGCTGCAGGCAGAAGGCCATCCAGGGGTTCGCTTCGCTCGCGGCCCCGGCATGAACCCAGTAGAGCGTCGAACTCATGTCCAGCGTACAGATGAGAAATAAGAGCAGGCTGTCCCAGGCGATCCAGGCGCGTGTCATGGTCATGGAGAACTCCTTTGCAGTTAGCTTATCCAAGAACCAAGCCAGGTCCGCAATTCTTCCCTGCGAAAAGTACCAGGATTTCGCAGATTGTTGAAAACTCCGGTAACTTTACGGGGCAAGCGGCCCAAGCATCATTGCTCGCGGGACGTTTTTGGCTCGACCAGCTTGACCAGGCCAATAGACCCGAAGAACAGCAAAGTCAGCGGGATCGCAAGCGCCAGCATCGTGCCGGGGTCATTCGAGGGCGCGGCGACCATTGACAGCGTGAAGAGGCCGACCGCGATCTGCCGCCAGTACTGGATCATCAGCTTAGAGTTGATAATGCCGACTTTCCCCAAAAACATCAGCACGACCGGCAGCTCAAACAGCAGGCCGAAGACCAGCAGCAGCTTGACGACAAAGACCGTATAAGTCAGCGGGTTCTGCTGCAAAACGGTGTTTGGGAAGTTATGCAAGTAGCTTAGGAACCAGCGCACGGCCATTGGCAACACAAAGTACGCGCAGGTGACACCGAGAGCAAACAGCAGCACGGACAGCGGCGCGACAAAATGGACCCCACGCTTCTCTGCGGGCGTCAGCGCAGGCGCGATAAATCCCCACAGCTCCAGCACGACTAGCGGAGCGGCCAGCAGCAATCCGCCTACCGTCGCAATTTGAAGCTGCAAAAAGAACGGCTCGGTGAAGCTGTTAAAACGAAAGGAACTGCCGGGGCTGAGCTTCAGAATAGGCGCAATCGGCGCTTCCAGCACGGTGTAGATCGGCTTGAACAGCACATACATCACAATCATGCCGGCGATAATATAAAGCGTCGCCCGGATAAGGCGGGTCCGCAGCTCGGCCAGATGCTCAGTGAGTTCGGCCTTGCGCTCTTCATCGCGCCGGCGATTGTCTTCGGAGTTTGGGCTGGTAAGTTTCAGTGCCATTAAGTTACGTTCGCGCCTTCTAGGAGACTGTATAAAATTCCGCGTAATTTCCCTGCCCTGAACGGCAGGGCTTTAACAGTGCAAGCCCCCACCTCCGTGGGCGAAGAATACTCTTGACTCTTTGCCCGCGAAGGCGGGGAATTGCACTTCTAAAGCACGGGGGTTCAGCCCCGTGTTCTTGGTTTCTACATAATCTCTAAGCGATGAGGACAGCCGTTTCCGTATAAGTCAGTTTCACCGGAGCGCCGCTCTGTGTTCCTGCTCCCTGGTAGCCGCCGGGAGCGCCGAACCCACCCCCAGGATAACCGCCGCCGGGTCCGCCCGGACCACCGCCAGGGTAACCTCCGCCGGGATTGCCTCCGCTGGGGTAACCTGGATAGCCACCAGGAGGCGTACTGCCAGGAGGGGCTTGGCCGGGGGGATATTCTCCATTGGGCACATCGGGAACGCCTGCCGAGACACCGGGATAGCCGCCGCCGGGACCGTTCTGGTAGCCGCCGCGCCCACCCTGTTGGCCAGGGTAGCTAGGGCCTCCCTGCGGACCAAAGCTGCCGCGCCCGCCGTTGTAGCCGCCAGGGCCGGACTGGCCGAAACCGGACTGGCTGGGCGCGGAGAGCAGGCCCGGTTCCGTTGACGTGAGAGAAATCGTGGTTTGGGTCCGCACGACGCGCCCAGCATTGTAGGCGAAGTAGATGACGCGCTCAAACTTGATTTCCTGGCTGGCGATGCCGGGCAGGGCCGAGCCAGGGTAGAACGTCGCCGGGCCTTCGTAGGTTTCGCGGATTTTCGCGGTCGGATAGCGGTCCTGCCACTCAAAGTCTTCCAGCGTACTGGTTGCCGTCACGGTTGCCGGGGTAGGGGAGTTCCAGTCCAGCGTGATCTGCACCGGAGACTCCCAGTGTGCGCCCACCGAAACCCGGCGGGGCGGCAGCACGGGAATGGAGAAGCCGATGGACTCCGGCGTGTTCTCGGACGCCAGCTTCCGCAAGACCCGCCCGCGCACGTCCACATCCCGGTACTCCGCGTGAACGCCGCTGGTCAGCGCCTTGGGCGGAGCGCCGTGGGTCGAGACATAAGAAACAAAGGGTTTGGGCCGGGTGGATTTATCAACGCCCAGAACATTGTCCCGAATCAGCGACGTCCCGCCGCTGGTGTTCTCGACGCTGCGCTCGTACCGCAGCAGCGACTCTTGCAGCACCTGGGGCGGCGCTGCCGCCGCCGCTTCCGTCGAGGCCGCCGTTAAAGTCGTGCGCCGCTGGTAACGCAGGGTCAGGCCGGTCTTCCAGGGGTAGGCCATTTTAATTCCCTGGGACGCCGGCAAATTAATTTTGTCAGCCACCTGTATGGAAACCGAGTCCTGGCCGACCAGCTTGTTCTGAATATCGTAAACGGCGATTGTGATAGCGTGTGCCCCATCGCCGTAAGTTTTCGGCGTGTCCGGGCTATTCGGATCTGTGTAAGACGCTTTAGTATCCCACACGTACACCGGCAGGCTGCGGCTTTTCGGCAGCGCCTGCGCCGTGATAAACTGGCCGTCAATACTGATGGACACATAGCCCCGCGCCGGAAAGTCGCGCAGCTTTACGGGAACCGACTCCCGCACAACCGCCTTGTTGTAAGGCTGGACGATCTGAATGGCCCCCGCCGGTGCCACTGCCGCCGGTGCCGCCGGCGCATTTTGATTTGGAGCATCTTGGACTGGAGCATCCTGGGCCAGCGCCTGCGTGCTGAATGCCGCCCCACCCACTACTAAAACCGAAAGCATCACTGCTGCTGTACGCATAAAAAGCCTCTTAAATATTGCCGCTATAGTTTTCGTCATCGCTCGCCACTTCGGCAGTTTGGGTTGCCTCGGTGATTGCCGCCTGCGCCGCTTCGGCGTCCGACGGAGCCACTAAAATGTCGCCCCACCGGGTCTCGTCCGGCTGAAAGATGCCGCCAAGCGCCACTCCTGACAGGCTGCTGATGACCGCCGGAATGCCGGACGCTTCTAAAAGCCCGCGCACGATGTTCGCTTCCGACTCGCTCTGCGCGGCAAAAATCGCCACCAGCGGCTCACCTTCAACGCCCGGTTCCAAAGCCACATCGCCGGGAACGCCTTCCAGCGGATCGGTCGGGATTTGCCAGGCTTCCAGCGCACGCTCCGCTTCCGGCAGCGCTGCCGGATTAGTCTGCGCGACATACTGGTCAATGTCCGCGACCAGCACGTCCGCTTCGTGCTCCTCGCGCCGCATTTGCGCCCCAGTGGTATTTTCCTGCGCTTCTGTCCGCCCGGCGGTTTCCATCGGCGTTTCCAAGTCGGTTTCGTTTGACTGCTGGTTTGAATACGCGGACTGCGGCTGTGCTGGTTCCATTCTTCTCTACTCCCTTGCCGGCTTCGTGATAGCCCGCATCATCTTTGCCGTGCCGGACGCAATCAATTGACTGCTTGCTTCGGTCCGCACTTCACCGGTGCAGACGATCAGCCGAGGCCGCACCGAAGCGATTTGCGCCTTCACTCTGAGCGGCTCGCTTATCGCCGCCGGCGCGTACAGCCTTGTCGTCAGCTCGGCAGTAACCCAGTGCAGGCCGTATTTTTCCAAAGCCGCCCGCGACAGCGCTTCATCCAGCACCAATGCCAGCAGCCCGCCATGCACCCGGTCCGCCCAGCCTTGATGTTCTTTTTGGGGCGTCCACACTGATGTATAGACTTCGCCGTCCCAGTGAAACGTCAGCCCCAGCCCAATCGGGTTCTCCGGCCCGCACCCAAAGCAGTAGCCGTCGTTAACTAATTCGCGGTTAACCAACTCGCTCATGCCGGGGCCGACGCCCACACTTGCTGCTGATAAAAATCGCAGTCCGCCTGCAAGGGGCAAACCCCGCACTCCGGCCTCTGCGAATGGCAAATGCGCCGTCCATGCTCAATAAAATGCACATGGACCGAGTACGCCTGTCCATCATCCAAAAGCTCCGGCAGCAGATCATGGGCTGCGTCCGCGCTTGCCTTCGCCGGGATCAGCCCCAGCCGCTTGGAAACTCGATGCACATGCGTATCTACCGCCAGCACCGGACGCCCCAAGTTGAACATCAAAATACACGCCGCCGTCTTCGCCCCAACCCCATGAAACCCGCGCAGGTACACCAAAGTCTTGGGGTCGTCCCACTCCCGGATATGGTCTAAGCTCGTGTGCCCGATGCTGTCGTAAATGTCCTGCAAGATCGCCTGAATGCGCGGGGCCTTCATGTTCGCCATGCCGCCCGAGCGAATGGCATCCGCTACCGCCGTCACCGATGCTGTCCGCACGTCGTCCCAGCCGCCGGGAAACGCTTTCTTCAGCGACGCATACGCCCGCCCGGAGTTCAGGTCGCTCGTGTTCTGCGACAGCACTGTCGCCACCAGCGCTCCGACGAGATCGGTCGAATGCGCGTCCGCCCGCCAGACCCTCACGCCGTAAGCTGCGTCCAGCTTTTCTTCCACCCGGACTAGCTTCGCCCTCAGCCGCTTCCGCTCCGCCGCTTCATACAATTCAGCCACGCACGATTATAGCATATACCCCTATGCTTAGCAAGCAGCCCGGCGGCAGGACAAGCCAAGTCGCTCATGGAGTGTTTTGTCATTGTGTGGTTTCAGCTACAAATAGTAGCTATCCCCGTCAGAGAAGTTGTGGCTCCGAATGTCTTTCCGCATCTCATTCAGATTTGTATATTGCGCCTCGCCCATCCGTGCCATACAAAACGCGCCTTCCCACCCGACAAATGAAACAAAACCAAATCATAACCATGACCAATGCCGCCATGCTCATAATGCAGCACACACAGATCATTCGTTAGCCCTGCGAAGATGAAACGGCGACTGGGCAAACCTTCTTTAGCGACAACATCCGTGACCTGATACTCTTGTCCAGGGTCTGCCATCCGAAAAGTTTTGCTATGAGCTGCCCGCGCAAATTCATTTCTCACAGGCGAAGGTAAGGCTTCTGTGCGTGCGATCAACTGCAATTTTTTAATCAGCAGCCGCTGCTTGTCTATGGGAGTAATCTTAACGATCTGGGCGTGGCCAGAAGATGCCAGCAACAGTAAAAGCAACCCCGCGAAACCACTAGATGTTTTGTGCATGATTTTGTCCCTCCGTTCTAAAAAAGTTGTCCAGCCCACAAACGTCCCCTTAGAACCAATTTAGCTGCTCATATACTTCTGCCCAGAGTTCGGCATCTTCGGAAGAAGCCATTGATGTAACGTACCCGAGTTTTAAGTAGGTTTTGATCGCAGGCAGGCGGTAATGCTCGGTGTGAAGCTGGATTTTCGTGTAGCCGGCTTCCAGAAAACGCTGGGTCACGCGGGCGCACAGAGCCAGGCTGAGCGCATGGCCCCGGTGGCCCGGATGACAGAAGACCCAGCCGACGTCTCCCGTAAAAGGCGATAGGCCGGAGTAGTTATGCAGGCCCATTGCCGTCGCCACGATTTGGCCGTTGCTGTCTACGGCGAAGAACCAGCCGTCAGGAATGACTATGTTGATGTTATAGGTCAGCTTCTCTTCGTCCCATGGGTCGAAGTCCGACAGAGACATCAGGTGCAAGAATGCCTGCTCATCGCCGTCTTGATAGGTGCGGATTGTGTAACCGGGCGCAGGGGCGACGGCAGGACAATATGGGCGCTCAGGCGTGGGCCAGACCATGTGGAGCTGCGGCTTTTCTTGTTCGGCATTGGTCATTGTGGGTTCTCCGGGAAACCCCGCCGTCGGGTGCAGTTGCTCCGTAAACGGCAGGTCTAAAGGCGAAGCACCAACCGGTCTGCGACCGGAATACGTATAAGATTAACGATTGTTGGCATTTCCGGTCGCAGACCGGTTGGCGTCCGCGCCTCTAGACCTATCCTTTAGGACGGAGACTTTATTGGATACTAATATCCCCGGATGTTCCAAATATCCTTCGCGTACTCGGCGATGGTGCGGTCACTGGAAAACTTGCCGGTGCGGGCGACGTTCAGGATCGCTTTGCGGGTCCACAGCGGCGCGTTCTGGTACTCGGTTCCCGCCTGATGCTGGGCTTTGAGGTAGCTTGGGAAGTCGGCGAGGTGGAAATACTCGTCGCCGCCGTTCAGCAAGGCCTCGAAAATCCAGCGGAACAGGCCCGGCTCGGTGGGGCAGAATCGGTCGGAGTTCAGGGCGTCTAAGACGCGCTTCGTGGCCGGGTCGCTGTAGTAGTCCCACGGGTGGTAAGTGCCGCGGGAGCGCATGGTCTGGATCTGGTCGGCGGTCAGCCCGAAGATGAAGATGTTGTCCTCGCCGACTTCTTCTTTGATTTCAATGTTCGCGCCGTCCAGCGTTCCCATTGTCAGCGCCCCGTTCATGGCAAGCTTCATGCAGCCGGTGCCAGACGCTTCTTTTCCTGCCGTGGAAATCTGCTCGCTGAGATTGGCAGCGGGAATGATCTTTTCGGCGACGGACACGCGGTAGTCCGGCACAAAGACGACAGCCAGCTTGCCCTGGGTACGCGGGTCGCCGTTAACGGTCGCCGCCACGCTGTTGATGAGTTTTATGATTTGCTTCGCGGCCCAGTAGCCCGGCGCGGCCTTGCCGGCAAAGACGTAGGTGCGCGGAACCGCTGGTTCGGCGTTGTCTTCGGTCAAACTCAGATATTCGTGGATGACGTGCATGACGCTCAGAAGCTGCCGCTTGTACTCGTGAATGCGCTTGACCTGAACATCGAACAGCGCGTCTGTGTTGAGCGTGAGGCCCTGCGTTTCCTGAACGAACGCGGCCAGAGACGCTTTGTTGGTAGACTTAATGCGGGTGAACTCGGCTTGAAAACCCGCGTCTTCGGCGTGTGCTTCGAGGCCGCGCAGCGCATCCAAGTCTGTAATCCAGGCGTCGCCGATGGTGTCCGTAATCAGCGACGCCAGGCCGGGATTGGCTTTCAGCAGCCAGCGGCGGGGCGTGACACCGTTGGTCTTGTTGTTGAACTTTTCGGGCGAGAACTGGTAGAAGTCCGGCACGAGATCGGCTTTAATCAGCTCCGAGTGCAGGGCCGAGACGCCGTTGACCGAGTGGCTGCCGACAATCGCCAGATGCGCCATGCGGACCTTCTTGTCCGCGCCTTCTTCAATAATGGACATGCGGATTTGATGCCCGCCGTCATTGGGCCACTTCTGGGCAACTTCTTCCAAGAACCGCCGGTTGATCTCATAGATGATCTGCAAATGGCGCGGCAGGACATGCTCAAACAGGCCTACCGACCATTTTTCCAGTGCTTCGGACAGCAGCGTGTGGTTCGTGTAGCCCAGCGTCCCCGTCGTCATCTGCCACGCCTGGTCCCAGTCCAGCCCATGCACGTCCATAAAGACCCGCATCAGCTCGGCCACCGAAATCGCCGGGTGCGTGTCGTTCATCTGGATCGCGACCTGGTTCGGAAACTCGTCCCAGGTGTCGAACTCCAAGCGGTAACGCCGGACAATGTCATCCACCGCGCAGGCGACCAGGAAATACTCCTGCAGGAGCCGAAGCTCCTTGCCCGCCGCCTGAATATCCGACGGGTATAGGACTTTGGAAATAGTCTCCGTCGCGATCTGGTCTTCCACCGCCGACTGGTAATCGCCGGCGTTGAAGACCTGCATGTTGAACTCCGACGCCGACCGGGCCGAATACAAGCGCAGGTAGTTGACCGTCGCGCCGCCGTAGCCCGGCACCGGCATGTCGTGGGGGACGCCGATCAGCGGCTTCGTGTCCAGCCAGATCGGCGTCCATTTGCCGTCAATCTCATGCGTCTCGACATGCCCGTAGACCGGCACCAGCACGGCCTGGTCAGGCCGCTCAATCTCCCAGGGCGTGCCGTAGGACAGCCAGTTGTCCGGCTTCTCCACCTGGTAGCCCTGCTGTATCTCTTGTTTGAACAGCCCGTACTCATAATTGATGCCGTAGCCAAAGCCCGGCATCCCGAGCGCCGCCAGCGAGTCCAAGAAGCACGCTGCCAGCCGCCCCAAGCCGCCGTTTCCCAATGCCGCATCCGGCTCCGTTTCCCGCACCTCGTCAATATCCACGCCGCGCTTCTCTAAAGCTTCCCGGCAGGACTCCCACAGCCCGAGGTTAATGAGCGTGTTGCCGAGCGTCCGCCCCATCAAAAACTCCATAGATAAGTAATACAGCCGCTTTGCTTTATTCTCCGTGTACCGCTGCTCGGCGGCAAACATCCCGTCCACCATCTTGTCCCGCGCCGCCAGTGCCAGGGTCCAGAACAGCTCCCGCTGCGTGAGCGTCTCCCCGTCTCTTCCGAGCGCATAGCGTGAATGGCGGCGTATCTCCGCGTCAATCTCCTCCGGCGACAAAACCGGCCCCGCCGGTGCTTCAATAGGCATAAATAATTCTTTCTAAAATGCGTGGCGCGTTGGCTGTACGAGTGACTTTAGTCACTCGTTTCCTGCTCATATAAATGCCGTGGAAATCGAAGTTCCTGTATCTGAGCCTCTAAAGACGTACCGCGCAAGCGAGCCAGTTCTAAAACAAGGCCAAGCCTACGGGCATGGTCCATCTCGATTTCGTCCGCGAGGCCAATTAAAACTCGATGCTCCTGCGAGGTCAATGTTTCTACATGGAGCTTTTTGACAAGGCCGCGATACTGCCGCCATATCTCTACCGGCAGTTCTTGGCTGATGTAATGGATGAGTTCCGACTCATTATGCCGAGAGGTTTCTGGTTCGGGCGGCAAACTAGTTGTCATACTGTGCTCTTCAGTCGCAACAAAGTGGGCTGCACTGAGGTTGACGCAAGAGGCCAAATCTCCTCCGGCATACCTAAACCGACTAAAGTAGAAGACAATGAATTGAACACCGTGACTTGATGCGGCAGCCCGTTCAGGTATGGCCATAATTCTTTGGGAATGTCCATCAGCAACAGCTTGTCATCCTTCTGATCCGAAACTTGCCCTTCCGGCTCCTCAAAGCTGAGGTCGAGATGTCTGTTGGTCACATGGGCAAAGAAGAAACTCTGCTGAATAAGTATGTCAGGTCGAAAGTCTGGTCGTTCCCCTTAAGAATCCACTCGATTACTGGAAATGGCAAGTTTTCGTAGATTTCCCGCAGTCCGCCCTGCCAGCACCTTGTCGGCTCTGCGTATGTTTCAGTCTCAGGGCTAGGCCGTGTCTCGAAAAGCACTTGCCAGCCCTGAGAGGTGCATCGCCCGAGCAGCCAGGGATCTTCGTAGCGTGTTTCATATTGGGGAACAGCCAGCAATTGAAAAATCCCCTCCCAAGAAAGAGGTTCTGTTTCTTCCGCGACTTCCCATCCCCAAAGGCCGATCAACAGCGACAGTGACTCGTCTGTCGTGTCCAGCCAAGCATAACACAGCGCTGTTGTCGGGTTCATGCGTCAATCCTGGTGAAGATTATACCGCGCTTGACGGCTACTTGTCTGTTGGAGATGGCTTCTGATATTTGGCTCTAATCGGACATAATTGGCTGTAATCGGGTAGGATTACGGACATGGACATCAATCAGCAGATAGACTCGCTCAAAATCACGCCGGAAACACTGCGGCTGGTGAGTGAGCTGGACGAGTTTAAAGGAGACTGGCGGGCGTTCCGGGCGCTGGCCCCGGAGCGGCTGGCGGCGCTGCGCCGGATCGCGACCATTGAAAGCGTCGGCTCTTCCACCCGCATTGAAGGGGCACGGCTTACGGATCGCCAAGTCGAGCTTTTGCTGTCTGGGCTGGACACGCGCTCGTTCCGCTCGCGTGATGAAGAAGAAGTCGCCGGGTACGCCGCCGTCATGGAAATGGTGTTTGCGGATTGGGAAGCGATCCCACCTACAGAAAATTATGTGAAGCAGCTTCATCAAATGCTGCTGCAGTACAGCTCCAAAGATGTCCGGCACCGGGGCGACTACAAGAAAGTCCCCAATCATGTGGAAGCGTTTGATGCCGAAGGCAAGAGCTTGGGCATTGTCTTTGCGACGACCTCGCTACTGGAAACGCCGTGGCGGATGCAGGAACTGATTGCCTGGACCCGCGAGGCATTAAGCGGCAGCACCTGGCATCCGCTATTAGTCATTGCGGTTTTCACTGTTCGCTTTCTGGCAATCCATCCGTTCCAAGACGGCAATGGGCGGCTGTCGCGGGTGCTGACGACGCTGCTGCTGCTTCGCGCAGGCTATTCTTATGTTCCGTACAGCTCCCTGGAAAGCATCATTGAAACCAGCAAAGAGAACTACTATCTGGCCTTGCGCCACACCCAGGGAACGCTCACTGAAACCGCGCCGGACTGGGAACCCTGGACGCTGTTTTTTCTGCGGGCATTGCAGCAGCAGAAAGCGCGGCTGGAAGAAAAAGTCACCCGTGAACAGGTTTGGGGAACAGCCCTGCCCGCGCTCTCGGTGCAGATACTGGAACTTGCACGAGAACACGGGCGCGTGACGACCTCGCAGATTGAGACCTTGACCGGCGAGCATCGCTCCACGATCAAAGCCCGCCTGAATGCGCTGGTGCAAGCTGGGAAAATAGTCCGGCACGGGCAAGGCCGCTCGACATGGTACGCCCTGTCCTAGCACTGCCGGTTAAAGCGTCTGGCCGATGCCGGTGTCGAGGGCCTGGCCGTACTGGCCGGTGGCGAAGGGTTCGTAGGCGGGGAAGGCTTTGAGGCGGAAGTTCAGGGTGAACGTGGTGCCGGGGCGCAGGCCTTCGGGGGTGTC
>JAABUO010000365.1_pt1 | contig 94947 bp, 45 predicted proteins | sample 5559291 | NCBI WGS metagenome assembly JAABUO01 (sample SAMN10711878, study PRJNA513372) | rock metagenome | isolation source: Antarctica rocks | place: Antarctica: Victoria Land, Finger Mt sud
TTGTTTTTAAAATTCTGTCAAAACATTGTTATAAATGCGACATTGTTTTACTTAATAAAATTAACATATTTTTAAAATCTTGTTGCGTAGTCTATTGCAAAAATTCGTTAAATTAAGTGCTAAATTATTTTTTTTGCAATTTGTTTTTCGTTAAATGTTTCGAAGATTCTTCGAAACTCTTTTTTAAAATTGTTGAAATTCGTAAATATTAAACAAGAATTTTCGTTATAATTTTTTAGATATTTGCGTGAATTTAATTCAAGTCAATGTTAAGTTGTTTCTTTAAAAAATATTAATGCAAAAATCGTCTTTTAATTCGCTAAAATAAAATAGAAGATAAAGCAAATATTTACTTGCATAAGTTAGTTCTTCAAGTCAATATAATCTTTATAATAGACGTTAGACTTATTAATTCTTATTTTGTTGTCTTTATTAAACGTTAATTGACGTAATATTATTTAGCTAGTATTTAAGATAGAGACGCATTAATCTAATATAAATTTTCTTAAAATATTTAAAATGTGACGCTAGTACTTTTACAAAAAATATCAAAGAAAGATTTAATACTTTGAAAAATTTTGTAAACGTTTTCAAACAATGCAAACAATTATTTGATAACAAGAAATTGCAATTTTGTAATCGTAACAATAAGTTAAAACTTAAAATAAATTAAACACAATTTATAAAAAAGTTGTGTTCGAGATCTATATACTAATAAGATTTCTTTATACTTAGAATGCTTAATATATTTAAAATCTAAATTTATTAAATTTCTTAAATATTTGTTTAGTATGTTTAATTGTTAAGATTATTGAGCATATTGAACTTGTACGTATTTATATCTTGTACTACGAAATTCTAGAAACTTCTTATATTAACCTAGTTCTAGATAGAATTGTAACCAATATTATAATATGTTTAAAGAATTAACTAGTATTAGAGATATTCTCTTTATATCTAACTATTGAAAGATACTTTTATCAATATTAGAAACAAGATTTAAAATATCTATTGTCTGTTACTTAATTACAAATAGTTAAATAGAGCAAACAAACTAGAGTTTAAAACAATATCTAAAATACTATATTAACAATACTTATAGCAATTAAATATTACTTTTATCTATAATAAAACTAACACTTAATACAAAGATTTCGAATATTACTAAGATACCTTTTTCTTTGTTAATTATAAGAACGAATTTAATTTCTTCGAAGAAGAACAAAAGTATTTATTAGTTTAATTAATTATAAAAAGAATAACAATACTAAAAAAGATATACAACAATATCTTAAAAATATAAGAAAAGTTAATTAAGTATTAGAACAAAAAACAAAACACAATATCTTAACTAAAAAAAAAAAGAAAAAAAAAAATCTTTTTATAAAAAATCTTAAGACAAAAAAGTTAAACAAAAAATTAAATTATATTAAAATTCAATTGTTTCTTATTAAGAAAACAAAAAAATTAATTAATTATAAACTTATTTTATCTAAGAATACTAAAGTATTTTTAATATTTTATATTTTATTGTTAAAATTAGCAAATTTAATTATATTTTTACAAAATATATTTTATTTTTATTTACAAGAAAAAAAATAATATAAGATTGAAAAAATTCTACAATAAGAAGATTAAAAATATCTTATTAAATAAAAAGAATATTTTATCTTTAAGAATATATAAAAGTTACTTAAGAATTTAAAGAAGTATTTTAACAAGCTACGACAATTTTGCTAGCAACAAAATTACTTATAAGAGTTAATAAAATATTAAGAAACAAGAAAGCAAACAATAAAGAATTAATAGTAGTATCGAATAAAGCTTCGAATATTTTTTTAATATATTTGATTTCTTTTTTGTTCTTTTTAATCTTTAAAATATTTTTCGACTTTATATTATTTATATTTTTTAAATAACAAAGTTAAATTTTTTTGTTTTGTCTCTTGCGCAATTCTTAGATGCAATTTTGCTATTTTATTATCTAGCTTTTTAGTCTTCTAAATAGCTTTATCTATTTCTTAATAATTAGAAGTCAAATTATATTTTCGATTTTTTCGATAATACGTTTTATACTTAAGATATTTCTTATTTACTTAACAAGATATATTAAATAAGACACAAATTCGACAAGAACGCATTGTAAAATAACGTACTTATAGTAATAATTAACAACAAAATCGCAACTTTGTTCAATAATTAACTTAATTAATATAATAAAAATAAAATAAAAATTCGAGATAAAAACTCTTGAAGAGAAAAGATAGTATTACAAATTGCGTACTAATAGATACTATTTGTCGCATATTGCTCCTTACAAAATAATTAGAAAGAGAAGATCTATTAACAAGATTAAAATAATTAAGAAGACTTAACTCTTAAATATTTTAAATTCGAGTTAAATAATTAAGATAATTAAGATCTTAAATATCTTAAATATCTTAAATTTTAAATAATAAAAAGATATATAGCTTTTGAACGCAACTCTTTTATAAATTGTATTCAACTCTTATTAAGTCTTTACTTATTGCTACTTTAATTTATTGAATTTCTTGTAAAGATTTATTAAACATAAGATTGATTATAGTTGCAATTCTTGTTATCAAGTAATTGCTTTGCTTTGTCTAAAGACGTCTACAAATCTCTTCGATAGCATAACTCTCTCTAATATTTCTTATAGAAGTACTAGCGTAATATGCTAATTAGAATTGACTAGAAATAAAATATATTAAGTAATTTCAAGAAAAAAACATTAATGTAATTATAATAAATAAAGAATAGAGAAATAAAAGATTAAATCTTGTTATTTAATTAAAAATTAATATATTTCTTAAAACTAGAAAATTTAATTTTATTATTAAATTAAAACTTCAATATTGTAATTATAAAATTATTAATTTAATTAATATTTTTTATTTTATTTTAAAACTTATAAAACAATTTAAATTAAGTTGTTGCTATTGCTTTAGAGTTTATAAAGCAGTTGTATAAAAACTTTTTAAGTTTTTTTATATTATTTAATTTAATAATATTATTAATTATAAATAATAAATAACAATTGTCTCGATGAAATGCCCGCCCTTTCCGGCTTCGGGTTTGGCGTGCGCCCCTTTGGGTTTGGCCCAGCTTGTTTGGGGCAAGGCGCCCTTCATCGGCCGACTCGCCGCTTTCTCTCCTACGACCAAGCTATAAGAATCGGCCCTCCTCGCTGTTTTTTCATCTTTTCTTCATTCTTTCTTTTTAACACTCGGGCTCGCCCTTGCAATGCCGCACTCTCTACTATTCTCATTCGTCAGTCGTTCTAATCGACTGATCTGCTTCTGCATGAGACATTTTTATTTGTTCGCTCTTTTTGCATAGTCTGCCTCACGGTTGCACGTCTTTCCCCCCAACTTCTGCTCTATAACCTTGAGCTAACGCATCTCGTCGTGCCTTCCCATTCGCTGCCCGCGTCTGTCCCGAGGTCGATGTAGGCGCACGATCCCGTTTGGCAGGGAGCTGAACTCCCCTCGGTCGACTCTATCTGTTTGGGGACGTCCCATTCCTGCCCTTCTTCGCCGCCCTCATTTTATCTCGACTCAGCTGACCCCTGAACTTGCCGTGGCATTGGCTCGAAGTGTTCGCCTTTAGTGAGAATCGATAGAGACGAATTCGCCGAATCGGAGATTGCTGCAACACGATTCAATGAGGGAAACGCCTCACTGCGGCTGGCAGTAGTCTCCCCAAATCTGCCTGGCTGCGCCGACACGAATCCCACATTGGCAGTAATATGGTGACGCGGCCTCAGGGGGGGCTGAGCGTGGAGGTGGAGGAGCCATCGAGTTTCACAAAGGGAAACGGATCAATGAAGAAAATGCCTCAACATCGCCGCTGCGATCTTTTCTCGATTGATGGGGTTGCTGTCTAGGCTACGCCGGATTGGCCTGTGTTCATGCGTCATGCGAGGGTTGGGGGGCCTGCTTATCTGCATTTCATGGATTCGCCTGGCCTTCAAGACTCCAACATCTTCATTACGCGGCGACGCGGATTGGTTGATTTCCGGTTCCTTTCGTTCCACGGCACTGCCGATCTTTTGGGCTGGCCATTCAGGCGATCTTTTCGCCTTGCCAATGCGCCTTGCCATTGCCGAGTGACTTGGCATGGGCCAACTTCTGGAATTGCCCGCAGAAATTGGGGTGGAACCTTGTCCAAGACTGAGAGAAGAAGCTAAGCCGTTCGAGCATCTTGATACGCAATCAGCGACGGGGATCAACCAAAGCTCGGACGAGTGACCTGGGCTTGCAGGCTCCAGAGGAGAGAACAGGGAATCTTGGTAGTCAATGGTTGAGCCGTGTCAGCCTATGCCTCCTGAAGGCGGCGCTGAAAAATGGGCGAAACTGCCTTGCGAGTCATAGGTAGCACCTAGGCGGGACTTTCATGCAGTGTAACGTTGATGCAGACGGCCTCGCAATTGGTTATCGCCTCAGCCATTGACGTTTGCTCGGCTGGTTGGAAGGGGGGGGATACCGGGCAGGATTAGAAGAGGCTCCTGAATGGAGCCTGCAGCCCATCGTTTAATTAAACCCTCTATCCCCCCCCCCCCCCCCCAACTCTCGAAAACTATCAGTCATTTTGATCTTCGTGGATATTGAGTGATGGATAACATCAAATTCTGGCAACCGCCATCTTTTCGAACGCAAACACCCGCTTTTGACGGTCTACAGATCGAAGGAACCAATGCCCGGGCTTCCTCCGTTAGCGGTAATGCTATTTTCCCAAAGCTTGATGACTGGGACGAAACTTTGCAAGCCCTCGACGTTGTGCAATCCGTAGATATGACGGCACCAGACGATGTAGATCTCGGTACGCAATCAATAGAGCGAGGAATCGATATAGAGCAACTGGATTTCTTGCAAGTACGCCGTCAGCCTGCCGAGTTCAAATATCCTCCGGGGCTTGCTCTTCTCTGTGGACATGGCGGACAGGAGGGGTTGGATTCTATTAATTTGAAATCAGGCGACTCTCAAGGTAAGTAACATGATTTCCACGATCTAAACATCCCTTGCTTATGACTTTAAGATGACCCCATTTTACTGAATGAGGACGACGGCGATAATAGCGAGACTGACGCTGATTCAGGCCCGTTGATGCTGAAAAAGAAGGACATAACCGGCGGCAGGTGGACTCAATCATGGATCATAGACGCGACGACTCGAGCGCTGAGCAACAGGATGAGGAGCGAGACGTGCCTGAAACTCAACCGACTTCTGTTGCGAGCTCGGAAGCTGGGTAAGACCCAACCCCCCTGCTCGGTGATTATAATACTGACAGAGATCTCGTCCATCCAGATGTATCGCAGTCCACCAGAAGAACCTAAACTCTGTTTCAAACGCCCCTACTCCGCTTCGCGACGGCCTTTTCTCGCCGAAGTCTGGTAAACGAGTATGCAATTCCAACGACCGAGGTCACAAGCACATCGAGTCCGCTCCCGTAGTCGGTGACGGAGACAAGGGCGACAACAAGGAGGAGGAAGAAGATGAAGAAGAAGAGCAGCAAGAGAAACAAGGTCAAGGACCAGCCAATATCAAGAAGACGGAGAAAGTAGACCTCTGTTCATTCAAAGTCAACGACAAAAACGATCAGAACGCGAAGACATTTCCATCTTCCGCGAAAGAAAGATCTCAGTCTTCTACTCAGAAAGACCCTTTCTTAAAGCGTCGTATAAAACGTCGTCGCTTCTCTTCACCAGCATCTTCAAATAAAGAAACCGAGATACAGGACGAGTCGACCTTCAGTAGTTGTAAACCTTCCAAACCCTACAACATTTCAACTACTCGGTCAGCTTCTTCGCAAGAAATTCTTGCGGAAGACGCAAGCAAGGACGACAAGATGGAGTCTGTGAACGAAAGACAGAAGAGGCCTTCGACATCTCGGACAACTGTCATTTACAAGCGGCAGAGTTGGGAAGAAGAAGTTGTAGGCGAAAGGAATGTGAGGCAAGGGCGCGGAAGGCCCCGCAAGCAATACCTCGTTCAAGGGAAACAGTCTTGGGTGGACGGAGGTCGTCTCACGGCGCCGGAACTGCTACAAAACTGGAAGGAGAAGAAGGCGTTAAGATGCAGGTTTTGAATCACCAACTCCTCTCAACTGATTTTTGGCCCATTTTCTTTTGCGGGCATACGTACTTGCACGCTTCAAAAAATGGACATCTTTGGTAGACATGTGCACTTTCTCGTCTCGTTTCGATCTCTTCCAGGTTTAGCGATCGTTCAAGTATCTGTTTACTCTCTTGATTACAGTCGTCATGTTTGTATACAATAGATTGATCAATTTTTGCCGCGCCGGCGTTTTTGCTCAGTCATTCTTTCCTATTCTACCCGCCAAATAAATAGGCCTGTTTTCGCGTTATGGGACGAGTTATGGCGTAACGGGGCCTGACGTTGCCCCGAGGGTCTCGGGTGGTTACTAGCTTGTAATCGTCAGTGCCACCTTCCCTGCGCTCTCCTCGATAATAATCCATAATCTGTTGTTCAGCAGTTTGTAAATCTAGAATTGTAATTGTATCCTAATTACTTTTTTCGTCAACGTTAACGCTTGTCGATGTATCTGCTCGATCTCTTCGTAATTGTCTTGCCTACTCAATATCGACATTAAATTGTTTATGCTTCTTAGCGTATTAGAATGCTTCTTGCTTAGCATTGTTTTTCTTAACGTCAATACTTGTCGATATCTTCGCTCGATCTCTTTGTAATTGTCTTAATTGCTTAATATCAATATCAAATTGTTTATACTAACTAAGATAGATAAATGTTTTTTATCTAGTATTGTTTTATATAATACTAACTTTTATCAATATATTTGTTCGATTTCTTTGTAATTGTTTGTCTACTTGATATTAATATTAAATTATTTATACTTCTTAATATATTAAAATACTTCTTGCTTAATATTGTTTTAATTTTTTTGAAATAAAATACTTGTATATTGTTAGATTAATTGTTGATTCGATTTTTGGTTTTAACTTCTAAAATCGATTTAAATCGATAATTTAACTTTAGAAATTAAACTAAAAATCGATTTAATTTTAATTATTTTAAAATTAAATTAAATTAAATCGAGTTAATTTTTAATTTAAAAGCTAAAATCGAATTAAATTATCAAGAATATTAAGAATACTAAAAATAGTATAAATTTAATTTAAATTTAGATTTTTTTAATTGTTTTTTAGATAATATATAATAGTAATGCATAATATAAAAACAATCTAATATATTTATTAATTAATTTAAATAGATTAACTATTTCTATTAAATTATCAATTAATTATTACTAAAAATAATAAAATTTACTAAAAATAATAGTCTTAACAATTTGATTCGATTTTTCGATTTAATTTTCGATTTAACTTTTGGAATTAAATTAAATTATTAACTTTAACTTTAGAAATTAAATTATTAAGACTTTCGATTCGATTTAAATCGAATTGTTAAGATTCGATTTAATTTTTTAAATCGACACAATTAGTCTAAGAGCAACAAACAAATTGGTTCTATATATATTATTGCTCGAATAAGATTTATATCTCTATTTTAATTATTAAGTACAAAACTTTATACAAATTATTCTAGAACAATATTGTTATTAATTTGAACAAAATTAAGTTTAATTAAGATATAATTAATAAGAACAACAAATCGAGATTTTTTAACTTTGAATATCTAATAACAACAATTATTATATAGTTCTTCTTTTATATAATTAAGATAAGAATGCAATATAATTATATATAGATTAAGAAAATCTTTATTTTTTGAAAAATTATGAATAATCTATTTTCGATTTATTACTATTTATTTATTCTTAATTATAATATAAAGCAATTAAACAATTAATATTAGACAACAATAATTTAAATTCTTGCTTTTACTTTGCATATTTTTGTTGTCTTGTTATTAAGTTAGTTGTAATATAATATTGTTGCTTGTTTAATTATATAAGATATAAAGTTCAATAATATTTTGCGCAATATTTTGGTAACAATTTGTTGCAATTGTAATTATATTCTCTACAAGATTAACTTGTAAGAGTTGATTATACAATTACAAGTTAAGTCTTAGTCGCAATATTAGTCTCTCGCTTATTAGATCGACAATAATAATAATATATTATTAACATTTTCTTCCAACAATCGAAGACAAGAAGAAATAAGAGGAACAAGAGAAACAAGAGAAACGAGAGAAACAAGAGAAACGAGAGAAATAAGAGAAACGAGAGCAACAAAAGAAATAGATAGAACAAGAGAAACAAATAAAACAAAAAAGACTAAGAGAAGAGATAAAAAGAATAGTAGTAGAAAGATTGCGCAATCTTGATTGAATTAGTAATACAATTGATTTTGCGAGAACTAGTAAGATCTAGAATTTCTAGCTCGATAACGTTATACTTAATTAGATAATATTCTTCGCAATCTAATAATTATTGTATTTAATTAATTTTTCTTCTCTTCTATTATAATATGGTTTATATCTATTTTATTTATTTTATTATATCTTAAGTAACTTAATTAATCGATAACAATTAAGATATATCTATAACTATTGTTTTTGTTGTTGCTATTGTTATTATTCTAAGTTAATATCTTGTTAATAATTCTTAATATTTATATATTAAAGCAATAGAGTATAAAGCGTTCGAATTTGATTTAAATTAAATTCTTTTTAAATAACTTTATTATATAATGCAATTTACTAAAGAGAAAATTCGATTACTTGTTAATTATTTCGCAATCGATATTATTAAGTAAAGCAGTTGTGCAAAATTGTTTTTCGAACTCGCTCTTTATCTTCTTCTATATAAATTATTCTATTCTTGTTAATTATTTAAATTAATAAAACAATTTAATTGTTTCTTCTTCTATCTTTCTTATATTCTTAACAATCTTCTTAAATATCTAGAAATTTGTTACAACAATATTCTGTAATAGTATTTAACGCTTATTTATATATATCTTAAAAGATATATTAAAGCAATAAAAAAAATAGAAAAGATTAGAGATAAAAGCAATATATAAAGATTTATTAATAGAATCTTTTAGAGATTTTGCAAACTAGATATAAGACAAAAATTCTATTATTCTAGTTATAAAAAAGTATACAAAATAATATAACTAGCTATTACTTATTCGAACAATTTAATAAAATTAATTTACAACTTTTGCAAAGACAAAATAAACAATATTAGAATATTGCAAAAGTCAAGAATGCAAAATTGATTAAAAAATTTACTTAAAAATCGAAGAAAACTTTAATTATATAATAACAATATTTATATATATTAGCTGTATATTATATCTTTCTATTTAGATTATACAAATAAAAGATAAATCTTTTTTAATATGCAAATATTAAAACCTTGTATTATTGTCGAAAACTTCTTTAATTTAACTTAAAATTTATAAATATTTAATACTTTTAAGACGCAAATAAAAATAGATTTACAATTTATAAAAATCTCTATTTAGCAACAATTCTTCTAACTAATTGCTATATATATCTATAAGATAATTAGATAGAATCTTGCTTTGTAATACAATCTTTTAGTCTTTCGAAATATTTGCAAATTAATAAGATCTTTAACAATCTTAAAAGCTCTATATTATAAAAATACTAGATTTTTTTTATATATTTATATATATATTTAGTTTTAATTAAGTTTTCTAATGCTAATCTTTATTGCTTATTGCTCTAAATTTTGTTGTTATTATTTAAATATTAAAATAGAAAAAAGAATTTCTAGCTAAACTTCTAGAAACAATTTTTGTTTTCTCTTTTTTTATTATTATTGTATTAAATTGTTGCAATTATATATTTATATATATATCTTTAACAATTAAAAAGCCAGTTTGACAAAATATTATAATTATAAATAATATTGTATAGGAATTTATCTATCTTATTCGTCTTATTTAATAACTTCCAATGTCGCTTAGAGCGGAAATTGCAATCCCAAGCTCTTTTGGAATCTCTTCACTTGCCCCAAGCAAATCGTAGCGACAATATACCGAAAACTCTCCAGCTTTCTCCTCGATCTCTCTCGCGTGATTCCTCTATTGCAACGATCAAGCATGCAATGGATCTTTCTAGCGCCTTGTTCTTTCTATTCTTCTCTTGTGAATCCTTGACTATGCAATCGACAATAAAGGCGACATTACGCTCAAAAGTCTCTTTTATATCTATCGACATCTCGCGGAGGCGATGGTTTCGAATACTCTCGCTCTTGTCGAGCAAGACGTCGACAAAGACTTCGAGCTCGCTAATAAGATGCGCGAGGTTAGTGCTATATTGATAGATAGTATTGAGAAGCTGCGTTTCGTAGCTAGGACATAGTTAGCCTGCGTTTAGCTAAACGATTTGGAAAAGAAACGAGGTAAAGAAGAAGACTAGAAAGTACTTTAAACGTAAGCCCACAACCGATGGATTAAAGTCTAGTCGAAATCGTCGATAACTTCTAGCTCTTGAGCTCGTCTCTACAATTTAGCAAGGAAGTTCTTTTCATCGATGGCGCAATAGAATTTGCTCAAAATCTTTTTACTTTTGTAGTAGCAATAGCTTTTAACGTTTAAGTTAAGAGCGCTTATAGAGTCTTCGTTTATTACGAATCTAGTTCGAAACAATGTAGTATATAATCTACGACGCAACATGTATTACGAAGCACAACTAATTGCATGCTTGACAACTTGACAAGCAAGCAATACTTAATATGCTTGACAACAAGCTAAGCGAGCAATGCTTAACATGTTCGACAACAAATCAAACGAATAGTGCTTAATATGTTCGACAACGAATTGAGCGAACAATACTTAATATGTTTGACAACAAACTAAGCAAACAAAAGAAAATCTTCTTTAGTATATAGTTCTTCGAATACGACTCTCTTATAAATTGTGTTCAATTTATTTTAAGTTTTAATTTATTGTTACGATTACAAAGTTGCAATCTCTTGTTATTAAATAATTGCTTGCATTGTCTAAAGACGTCTACAAATCTTTTTAATAATATAAATTTCTCTTTAATATCTCTTACGAAAGTACTAACGTAATACTTTAAATATTCTAAGAATGTTTATAATAGATTAACATGCTTCTATCTTAAACATTAGTTCAATAATATTACGTTAATCAACGTTTAATAAAAACAATAAGATAAAAATTAACAAGTCTAACATCTATTATAATTAAATTTATATATGCTTTATTTAAGAAAAAGCTAAAAACACTTCACGAATATCTAGCAAAAAACAAAAAAAATTTATTAAAAAATTCTAATTATAGATAAAATACTTAATTCTCTTTGTATTTGAAAAGAACAAAACTTTTTATCTATATATTAATTAACAAAAGCTAAATAATATTACAATAAAAAATCAATATTTACTACTTAATATTAGCGAGCTTCAAGATTAATTATTTAAAGCAAAGTATTTTATTAAATTAAACTTACAAGAAGTGTACAATTAAATTAGAATAAAAGCAAGAAAAAAGTAAAAAATAGCTTTTCGTATACAATATAAATTATATAAATACACAATAATGTTATTCGAATTTACAAACATCTTAGCAACGTGTCAAAAAATAATTCATAATATATTACAACTAGTTTGACCGTTGGGTCGGGTTTCGGTGGCAAATTTCTTATGTAATTGGGCTCGAGAACTAAATTTAAATAAAAACTTTAAATTTAAAACCCACATAACTTCCTTGTATTTTACTCGTATTTTTTCAAAATTACCTCTTTTTGTAGAGAATTGAGCGCACTTTCAAAAATATAAATAATCACTTGATTTGGACTAGTCTACGTTGCGCAATTAATTAAATAAAATTTGGGTTAAGTTAAAAATTCTGTCCGAATCCTCGGGTCGGACAAAAAATTCGTGCCGAGACCCGACCCGACGATCACACTAATTAGAACAATATTTGAATCAGTTTGTTATAGTATACTTGAACGACATTATAATTTACTCAAATATTTTGAAAAAATATATAAATTATGTTTTCAAAGTATTAAAATGTTTAAAAAAAAATTACATCTTAAATTAAAGAAATGCGAGTTTTATTAAGAAGAAGTTAACTTCTTTAAATTTGTTGTTAAACAATATAAAATACGTATAAATTTCGAAAAGCTACAAGCAATTAAAGAATAAAAACTACTTATTAATGTTAAAAAAATTTAATTCTTTCTAAATTTTATAAATTATAACAAGAAATTAATTAAAAACTACTTTGTTAATACAATATTATTAACAAACTTTACGAAAAAGAAAACGTTATAAATATAAAAATTAACAAAAAAGAAATTATTTTAGAATTTTAAGCTAAAATGCTTAAAAAAATTAATATTAAAAATGTACAACTTACAATTGTTAAGCAAAATTAAGATTTAACGTATTAAATCTAGTTATTAATATATACTTTAAATAAAAACATAAAGATATATAATATTTAATAACATATTTTTTAAGAAAACTTTTATTAATTGAACAAAATTATAATATTTACAATAAGAAGCTACTTGCTATTGTAGTCTCTCTAATATTATAAAAAGTATATATTGAAAAATCATTAAAATTTACGATTCTTATAAATTACGAAAATCTTTTATACTTTATTATTATTAAATAGTTTAACAAAAAGCAAATGCAATAATTAAAATAACTTAAATAGTACAAGTTTAAAATATAATATATATTAGACAAAGATAATAATAAAGCAAACGCACTTAATAGAAAAAATAATTATATAAAAATAAAAAAATTGTTTAATTATAATATACTTAAAATTAACAAAAACAAATTATTATTAGCAAATAAATACAAGTTAAATGCTATTTTACAAATATTTAGAGACAACAAGAAAAAGTTTCTAGTAAAGAAAGAAAAACTTTAGATATTAATTGACAAAATCGACAAATATATAAAAGAACATTATAATAAATTATTGCAAAAACATTCGAAAGTAATTAAAATTCTTTAGCTTTTACGCTAGTATTATTAGTTTTCTTAAATAAGACAAATTGTTGAAATATATATTAGACGATGTCTTAATTATTAATAGAACAAATATAATATATATGCGAACTATAACGAAATTTAATATTAGAAATTATTTAAATTGTTATAAGATAAAATTACGATAAACTTTATTATTAAGTTGTTCAAATTGACAAATTTAATAATTAAAAATAGATATAACTTAATACTAGTAATGATTGACAAACTTATCAAGTATTTATATATCATCGCATACAAGAAGAAGTTTATAGTAGAACAATTAAAATATATTGTATTAAATCGACTTATATAATATTATAATATATTTAAAGAATTAATTAATAATAGAGACAGACTCTTTACGTCTAACTATTAAAAGACATTTCTACTAATGTTAGAAACGAAATTTAGAATATTTATTGTTTATTATTCGATTACAAATAATTAAATAGAGCAAACAAACTAAAGTCTAAAGTAGTATTTAAGACATTACGTTAACAATATTTACAACAATTAAATATTACTTTTATCTATAGTTTAACTAACATCAAATGCAAAGATTTTAAATATTACTAAAAGAACTTTATTCTTTACTAATTATAATAAAGAATTTAATCTCTTTAAGAGAAAGCGAAAGCATTTGTTAACTTAATTAATTATCGAAAGAATAGCAATACTAAAGAAGATATACAACAATATCTTAAAAATGTAAGAGAAGTCGATCAAGTATTAGAACAAAAAACGAAAAACAACATCTTAATCAAAGAAAAAAAATAAAATATGTTTTTTTATAAATAATCTTAAGACAAGAAGATTAAGCAAGAAATTAAGTTATGTTAAAGTTAAATTATTTTTTGTTAAAAAAACAAAGAGATTAATCAATTACAAACTCGAATTACTTAAAAACGTTAAAGTATTTCTAATATTTTATATTTTATTATTAAAATTAGTCAATTTTAATACGTTTATATAAAAAAACATTTTATTACAAAGTTTAAAAAGAAAGTAAATACAAAATAATTTTTTTTTTAAAACAACAAGATTAAAACTATTTAATTAAGTAAAAAAAGTATTTTATCTTAAAAAACACGTAAAAATCGAAGAAGAATCTTAATAATTGCTATAATTTTATCTAGAAATTTTATCAAAATTCGAAAAATTATTTAGCAAAACAAAAAATAATTAAAAGATAAAAGACGATTTAACAAAAGTATTTGCAACAAAACAATTAAAAATTTTAAAAATATTCGACTTTTTTATTTTTAACAATAGATATTGTGTTTTTCATTTCGCTTTTGCGTTAATTTTTTTCAAGATTTTCTTATTTCGTAGTAATCGAATTACAACGATTATTAACAAAGCTTTATCTTTAGCAATTTTAATAAAAAGATTTTTTCTATTGTAATTAAGAGAAAATTACAACATGTTTATATACAATTTGTTTGCACAAATATATTTCGAACACTTTAAATAAAACAAAAAGTCTTTTATAGCAATACAAAAATAATTAAAAAGAGAGCAATATTTACAAGCAATATCTATTAATATATTGTAGCTTTTAATTTCGAATGCAATATAAAGATAACTTTGTTGCTAACAAAACATAATAAAAAGAACATTTAATTTTTAAAACAAAATTCTTTAAGAAAAAGAATAATATTACAAATCTAATTCGAAATAATGTAGTATATAATTTACGACGCAATATGTATTACGAAGTACGATTAATTGCATGTTCGACAACTTAGCAAACAAGCAATACTTAATATATTTAATAGCAAATTAAGCGAACAATGTTTAATATATTTGACAACAAGTCGAACAAACAATGCTTAACATATTTGACAACAAGTTGAGCAAATAATGCTTAATATATTCGACAACAAATTGAGCGAACAAGAGAGAATTTTCTTTAATATATAGATTTTCGAACACAACTCTTTTATAAATTGTGTTCAATTTATTTTAAATTTTAACTTATTGTTACAACTATAAAATTGCAATCTCTTGTTATTAAGTAATTGCTTGTATTGTCTAAAGACGTCTACAAATCTCTTTAATAGCATAAATTTCTCTCTAATATTTCTTACGAAAGTACTAGCGTAATATTGTCTTCTTCAACAAGATTGCGCGACAACTTCTCTTCAAGAACACAAATATCTTTCTTGACAATTACTTTAGAACTAGACGTCATAAAATTAGATCAACATAAATTGTACTTTAAATATTTTTTTATATCGATCTACAAACGTTGTTAACGATTGTTCTATTGAAGCAAGAATACTACACATTAGAATTTCAATCTTAAAAAAATTTGTTGCAATCGAATGCATTTTAGTCAAGATAATACAATCTAGATGTTGGATTCCTTTATTGTTGCGATCAATCAATTGCGTATAAATAGTAGCAATTCTTTCTAGCTAATCGTTCTTCATGAAGTCGATAAAGAAATTAGTTATGTCTTTTCTCGTAATTAGTCTATCTATGTTCTTTGAGACTACTCTCGAATAATTTGTCGATTCGAAAACGCATAAAGATAGTAGACAAGAATCATAAATTACATTGTAGATGTCCTTATCAAGATTATTATCGCTCAATTAATTTGGGAGATCTTGTTGACTCTATTAATTAAACGCGATGCAATTGTGCAAAGCATTAAGTGAAGATTTATTGGGAACCTCGATTGCGTTGACGACTTGTATATCTCCTGGATGCAATGTCGACGCCCAAGTGATTGTAACTTTGTCAATAATAATCTCTTTATCAATGCGATAGTAGATTTCACCCTTAGCAAGCTGCTAGGGTTCGCCGTCTAAACTTGACAAATTCAAGCTAATAGGATGCACTAAGAGTTACGAGAATAGGAACGCAAAGAGAGCAATGCCTAAGCAGTGAGTGAGCTGGAGTGAGCTGGAGTGAGCAAAGGGTGACGCGAAGATGCGTGGTGGATAAGAAGAGCGACAGGAGCTAACTAACCCGATTCGACGAGCAAGCACATTCTCGTGGGCCACCCTACCCATTTTATCTACAAATATCGCTTTCTACGCATGAAGCTATGGCCTGCGTCAAGATCCGCAAAATTCTACAAGACTAAGCTCTTGTCGCCATCGTCTGCATGAGGTGAGTTGTTCATGGAGTTCCCTCCTCATCGGAAATGCTCACGGCGTCCCTGTCCCATTGCATAACTTGCCAGAATTGACTGTTGATTACAATATGGGTCAAGAGCTAGACTGGTATAAGAAGAAAATAGTTATTGTCTCATCAATCTCATCTACGTGCAATCCAAACGTCGACCAGTGCCTCAACCTCACAACCCATCGCCAGGAGTCCAATACCTCATCCACCGCTGGTCAATATCACTACCCTCCTCATAGAACCTCAAATCGGTACTCAACCGAATCTTACCCTCCAGATCTTGATTGCGCGAACTCCCATGAATCGTATACGGATCATGAAAGACGACATCCCCAGCTTCAAAATCAGACACCAGCCACTTCCCATGTCCCTTTGCTTCATTCATATGAAAGCTCCCCGCATCATCCGACAGCTGGCCGCATTTACCCATATTGACATTGAACGCGCTGACTCGTTCCTCCTCAGGGAGCGTCGCCGCACGTCGAGTGAAGTCATCCTCGATGCTGCGACCCAGAGCTGCTGAGTCGGAGAGATAGATCAGGCCGCCACCATTCAGGGAGATATCCCCAATGGGGACCCATGCCGTCAGGAAATATGCACCCCCGTCGCGCAGGAACAATTTGTCGTAGTGCACGCCGGTGCTAAGTCCATTGGGGATATTGTGACGGATCATCGTGCGTTGGAGAAGGATCTCCTTGTTCCAGTCCATCAATTCACGTACCATCTTCCGCAGGGAAGAATGTTCAAGAAAGTGGAGGTAGTCGGGGAGGACGTGGGACGAGATCATTTTCTGGACGTCCCGCTCCCGGGGAGGGAGGAGCCCCGCGCCAATGCCGGCGTGATAGCTGGGGTCTTCGGAGGGATTGAAGATGCCATCTTCAGGCGATGTGCCGGGCTTTAGCATGCCCGTGTCTTGGTAGTGTTTGAAATACCTGCAGATGTTTAGCCCATCTCGCAAAGATTGTGGGTTCGAGCCTTCAAAACACACCGCCTTCGAACGTGCAAGACGTCTTCCCTGGGAATGAGGTTCTTGACGAAGAGATAACCATCTTCACTCAACCGTCTCTTAAGCTCTGGTATTGGCGTTCCCTTTGGCGTAGGACGCAGCCTGCCTATGTGTTGTTCGTCGATGCATCCTTTGATACCCTTCACTGAGATGCTCGCTGGCTGCTCGTGGAGTACTTCTGTCGTTGTTGCCATGGTATCGCGTCAAGATCTATTATGTACGAGTGAACGTAGAGATTGCGAAGCTGCGTGCTTTTAAACTTCTCACAACGAAGTCCATATTGGGTCATGTAGGCGGTGTCGTCATCGGCCCCGCACGTTCTTACGTCCATTCTTCGCAGGCGCATGGCTCTTGCTTATCTCGAGCGGTTCGTAACGCTGCGTCACGCTGCGTCACGCTTATTCCGATGGTTCTATAGCATTGGAGGCGATCGCGGAGAAGGCATGGCAAGGCTTGTGCAGGCTCCGTATGTGATTGGACGGCGTTACGACAGACGGGACCTTACCACTATCGGCAAGGCTTCCTTGTTCGAGTAGGTAGAAGTATATCGCTTTGCCTCTTCCTCTGACGCCTTTCAGCGAGATGCTACATCGATTATGCCTTCTCTTCCACCATACCCCGCAATGTCGGCCCCGAACTTGACGCGTGACCCTGGAGTTGATCATGGTCCCAAGTCGAAGATAGACCCAGATTGAAGATATATATTAGGCCCTAGCACCTCCAGACTATGCTTTGGGATTACGTGCACAGGGAGTCCTTCTCGAAGCAAATTAAGCCATGGATATGTCAGATAGTCCGCAAGTCTACGCTCGCGGCACCTCCAAATACTTCAAGTTCGTAGCAATATATGCATCGATCGGTGGAACATTTTTTGGGTGAGTCGCTTTTGAGGACGAGCGCATCGAGTACCACAGAGCTAACAGCCAGACAGATTCGACCAGTCCGTAGTATCCAATTCCTTTGCTTTGCCCCAGTTCAGTGGCTATTTCGTAAGTGCGAGTGAACCCTGTCTATGCCATCATCTGAAGCCTGATGCGATCCACAGCATAATCCAAATGCCCAGCAACAAGGTAACATTGTCATTCTGTTCATCGTTGGAGGAATCGTCGGCGCTTTTCTTGCCGGTCGGTTCTCGGACCGCTTTGGTCGATTGTTCATCATTGGAACCGGCGTAGCAGTCTTTACTTGCGGCGCTACGGTTTTGACTGCAGCTGTCAGCGTACCTATGCTATACGTTGGTCGCCTCATCTCTGGCCTGGGATGTGGAGCTGTCGCAAACAACACCCCGCTCTACCTGTCCGAGATCTCGCCTGCAAACAGACGAGGCCGCTACACCACGCTGTCAAATGTGATGGAAGACTTGGGATTCGCTATGATCGCCTGGGTCTCGTTCGCTTTTAGCTACGTCAAAACCCAGGCCTCCTGGAGGCTGATCTTTGCTTGCCAGTACATTGGCTCGCTGGTACTGATTGCTGCTCCCTTCATCTTGCCAAGCTCCCCTCGATGGCTTGCATTGAAAGGGAGAGACGATGAGTGCTTGCAAGTTCTGGCTAAATTGCATGGTATGTGCTCTCACAGACCCAATATTTACATGCCTCTGACCAGAGATCAGCGGATGGCGATGCGACAGACCCTCTAGTCTTAGCGGAGTACAAGCAAATATCAGAGACAGTCCGCGAAGAGAAAGAAGCTGCTGCATACAGTGGCTGGATCGAACTCCTTCGACCAGGTCCTAATCTCCGACGTCTTACTCTGTCTCTGTGCTTGCCTGCTATTCAGCAGTTCACTGGAATCAACGCAATTACCTATTGTAAGTATAAGATCTTCAAAGTATCCATTTCACCTCGGGGATTAGGCAGGCGCTTACAAGGTTCCAGATGCGCCCACAATCTTTGAGAGTGCGGGCATCAAGAACTATCATTATCAGATACTGCTGAACGCAGGAAACACAACCTTTGGTATGTACGGGCTATATCGTTGTTGATATCGGCTCATCGTGGGAAAGGTACAATAACGTCTTTGACCGCCTTGTATACAATCGATCGTTTTGGTCGGCGCAAGACGCTGTTGACCGGTCTCGCCGTGATGACGACGCTTTGGATCCTGATCGGCGTCCTCCTCAAGGTCTACCCCGCTAGCGACTCGTCGGCTTCCGTACCTCACGGTTTTATTGTTCTCTTCATCTGGGCCTTTTATAGGTATGTTTTCCCGAGCAGATGGCAGCTCAGACAGGTACTGATTGAGAATCGTCAGCACGTACGTCATGTCATGGGGTCCTTGCGGCTGGTGGGTGCCAATGGAAGTACTGCCTAACAACCTGCGAGCCAAAGGAGCAGCTCTGTCTACCAGCTTCACCTTCCTCTACAACCTATGCGTTTCCAAAACGACCCCTCTGCTCTTTGTCAGCATAGGCTACAAGACTTACTTCTACTACGCTGGATTATGCGCCCTGAGCACTCTGATCACGTTATTCTTTTTACCCGAGACCAAAGGACTCACGTTGGAGGAGATCGACACTCTGTTCAAGAAGGCACCATACATTGTCTGGTTTGGCAGGTACCGCGTCGACAGCGCCACTCTGGTGGACCACCCTCTAGCTGACATGGTGGAGACCGAACGGAAGGCAGCGGCTGATACAGCTGTTCATGTGGAAGCTTTGTCCGAGCAGGGATCGGGTTGATGTCAAAGCGAATTTGCTGAGATGTAGATTGCAGAGAGATGGCCTGGAGCATTTCCACTGTTCGCTTCTGTATCATCTGGCGTAGACCTGTCGTAGTGTTGCGAGCTTTCGATAGCAGAATACGCACATACTTCAAAATATTATCTCGACCATTCCATTGCATTATCGTGCGGAGCAGGTTTCTGTGCCGCAGCCGGGAAAGTGAAAAACGATTTGGCCTGCGAAACACATCTAAAATTTCACTTTACAGATCTATCACCAACGCAATTGATGATATCACGATGTCAAAATTCTACTGCTAATACAACTTGATATGCTCTACAATCTCTGCATAATTTTGAGACATAAATTTCAAACGTGCGTTGTAGAATCGAGAGTCTAAAAATTCTTAAAATCTCGCTCAAACTGTCTTGCGACATAGAAACCTGCTTAATACGATAACAACTCTAAGATTCGAAAAAGTCTCGAACGAAACAAAAGCATTTTTACAACTTGCGTCAACACACATCTATATATCTCAAAATTATGCACAAGTTGTAGAGCATATCAAGTTGTATTAGCAGTAGAATTTTGACATCGTAATATCATCAATTACGTTGGTAATAGACCTGCAAAGTAAAATTTTAGATGTGTTTCGCAGGCCAAATCGTTTTTCACTTTCCCGGCTGCGACACAGAAACCTGCTCCGCACGATATAGCCAACGAAGGGAACCTAAAATCTTTCGCTTTGTGCTAAGGTCGGCGCTGCCCGCAACCTTGTCTTTGAGCCGCAGTGGGGAATTGCGGGGGAAGAGAAAAGCCTCCTGACTTCACAACACTACATCCTATGAAGTCATGATATTGACCACAGCAAAGCAGACGGAGATCCAAACATCGAACGCTCGCACATGACCGAGTCGCGTTCTCGTCGAGGTTGCGACGCATGGTAAGCGAGCCCTCGCCTTATGATAACAGATTAGAAACAATATTGATATCGTCCTCAAGTCGAGCCCGCCGGAAGAAATGCGACGAGGCGAGACCTCAATGTCGTAATTGTGAGGAGAGGGAGGAGAGCTGTAGATACACGCGAAAGCGACTCCCGAAAGCTATAGCCCCTTTAGCGGTAAGTCCAAACTAATCATCCAGCCGTATTGAACGTCGTTCCTGACCCTTTCACCAAAGCTCCTTCCCAACAGCGCTTGGATCCAATCAACCCACTTCCCAAACTGTGAAGCCCAGCTCGTGCACCACTTCCGCACCGAAGTGGTCCGACTAATCTGCTTCCCCTCGACGGAACTGAAAGACCCCTTCCACCAATACATCCTCCCCGCCACTCACACATCCACCCTAGTCCAAACAGCAGTCGAAGCCGTCGCAGCAGCGCACCAACACGCGCTCGGAGTAGGTAGTCTGAGCAACGCCGCCGCCTTCCACAATCGCGCCCTGCGCACCCTAGCCCAAACATTATCGCAGACCGATCCCATCGGCCATGTCACGGACCAGGCTCTCGGCGCCAGTCTCCTACTCGTGTACTACGAGATCGTCCTCGGAGGCTCTGCGACTGTCGCGCAATGCCATCTAAGAGGCGCGAAAACTCTAGTCGAGGTACGACGAGCATCCAGCAACATCGACCCGACGGCTTTTCGCTTCCTGTTGAAGGCGTGTCAGTATTTCGATATCATGGTCGCGCTGTCGCTGCGCGAGCGGCCGTTGGGGTTTCTGGCGGACGCCGACGACTTCGCGCCTGGTGTTGATGGCACGTTTGGCCTCCTTGGCACGCTGTGGCCCCTCATGCAGACGCTGGCTGAGGTATTAGCCACTGCGGACTCGTCCGTCGAGAAGTTCGATGCGGTGAGTGAGCTCATTCGACAGCTCAAATCATGGTGCCCGGAGGCGGCGCGCCCGCTTCTGAACGAGCGTGATGCGGATCATCAGACGATGCTGCAGATTGCAAAAGCCTACAAGTATTGCAGCTTGTTGACTTTGCTCAAGCACACTTCGCAATCCGCAAAGGCTCATCAGGTAAACGGCAACAATGATGATGCTTTTGAATCGGAAATAGCCGCGACGTACCGAGAAGTTCTTGACAGCCTCCTTCGCGCTTGTGTGCTATCTGGGCCAATGTTGACCTTGGTGTGGCCATTGTTTACTGTGGGAATGGCAGCAGAATCTGCGGCTGACAAGACGATCACGCAGCACATCTTTGCCAAGCTGAACGAGAGGCAGCATATGAAAGTGGTTGAGTGCGCTAGTGAGATGGTGGAAAGGGCTTGGAAGAGGATTGAGATGGACCAGTGGACGGGTCCGCCGGATGTTCTGCTCTGCTAGCTGCTGCGTGTGTATTACCTATGAATGACAAACGACACGGCAAGATCGAGGACTTGGCCCAGATCTTTATGCGTGGCTTTTGAGCCCGGGACGCAAAGTGTCGAAAGTACTAGCACAATGACGTTCCTTTGGGCGCAGGATTCCGCTGTGGACCATGTGCGATTCTGGCCGGAATTTGTAGAGTACAATGCAAGGCCGTGTTTCCAGAGGATATTGTGGCTCCGACGTGCATGTTGGTTTACCGTCCAAATGGCAGCGGAGGTGCTTACGTTGGGAGTGCCTTTTCAGCTCGGCGCGGCTGGCGAAAGGCTTTAGGCACTTCAATGCCGGCTGACCTTGACCTCGGGGGAAAGACTTATTTAATGCATCCGAGTCGAGCGCTCATCGTCCGACTGGGACACTGCTCTGGCTTTGACACCCTGCTCCGGTTTTGACACCCTACTACGGTTTTGAACAACTTTCTCTAGGTGACGTCTACCGGGAGAATTGGCGCGGTCCCTTCAGCGCCTCGCCACCTGGTATTATGACTCTCCGGGTCACGTTGCCCAGGAGGACTGAGGCGGTGTGAGTGGAGGGGTTCCATGGTGCCTCACCACTGGTTATTCGGGCTCTCATGGGTGATTTTCTCTAGGAGAATCCTTCTGGGCCGAATGCCAAAGACGATTTCTCCTGTTCTTAGACTAACATGGTAGAGACGGGAAAAGAAAGGGATTTACCTCTCTAACGAAGATTGCCGATGTTCAAGCTTCAGGTAAGTCTTACTTCGGCACCTACTGGGGGAGTGAGATCGGTAGCCTGCCCTTCACAATATTGGAGAAAAGTGCCGCTCAATTGATATGGCCAGATGTTCTGGACGAGTGGTGCTCGACGTTGAATTTCCGACGCTCAACGAGATCCTCAGCGATCTGTATGTATAGGAGAACAGGAAATGCTTTAATGGAATTTAGATTCGCGGCATCAAATCAAGGCTCAAATTTTCTGCAAACTCGATATATAGAAAACAAACGAAAAGGCGAGATAATAAGGGCCATTCCAAGTTTGGGCTACGCACGCAAAAAGACCTTGTGCACCGTCGCCGTGTGATTCTTGAAGTGCATAACGCTCGAGAGGACCAGCCCCGCTACCTTGCATTGTGGATGCGCACACGGGACCGGATCTTCAGGGGCGAAGTTTTTCAAGTGCCTCCCAACCTCATTCATTATCTGGTGGGGTTTGGTATATTCGTAGACTCGATGGTGGTAAGGCAGGCTTTCGTTACCTAAGCAAAACGTACATTAGGTGGGCCGGCAGACCATAGGGAAATCTTTCGTACCTCCGGGGGAGTCGTTCATCGTACTATCCGAGTCCTCCTATTTAACGATAACATTAGGCCGACCGCGGCGCTGGGCTTCCCGCCGATCGTATAACGCCGTTCGGGCCTTAATCGCCTCGATTCTTCGCCGGAATCGTTCTCGATCTAAGAGACCCTCTCCGGGACTGTAGACCAATTGGACGACCTTCGCTCGCTCAGGGATATTGTAGACGATCGGCTTTGCCCGTTATATATCTTGAGTAGATATAGAAGTGACCGCCGTAGCGGAGAATTGAGCATTAAAGGCCAGAGTATTAGCTGTCCGGAAAGTGTCGCTTCCGGGCCTGCGCAGTTATCTTCACCCGCAGTCTCTGTTTTACAGAATTCAAGCGGGCCTCTGCTTTTTTCTTCGTCTGGAACAGGCTCGTTCCCTGAGCATCCTTGATTGTTTTCCCTGCTCTGCGAATTCGCTCAGTAAGAGCTTTATTCCGTTGGCCGAGCTTAATCACTTTTGGATAGGTCGCCAGCTCCGCCTTCTGCTCCGATAACTCTGTTGGCGCGCTAGCGTCGGCTGTCAAGCTGGCAAGCCTGGCCATCTTTTGTACCACGTCGTTGGATGGGCGACCTAAGTAGCAGGCCTTGGTGTCAAATCGGACCTCCTGGTCCAGATAATAGCCAACTGCTCCCTGTTAATGGTCGAAGGTCTGATCTCGGACGGAGGAGGGAGCCTTATCTGTGGCAGGTGCATGAGGTCAGCGTTTAGAGCAGTATTCGGAGTGATAGGAGCTATAGACCAAAAAGGAGCAGACATACTATTAACGACATTCAAGAGGCCACGTCGGAGTCCATACTGGATGAAGGAGTGTTGGAAGCCCGCCTTCTCTCTAAGTCGCTTTAGGTCCTCGATCTGCGTACTTGTACGCAGAGGGTCCGTCGGCGATATACCAGACTCTCCTACGCCCCGTAATTTCTTACGGAAGACTGGAAGGTCCAAGACGTTACGCTTCTCTTTTAAAGTTAAGCTTTTCCTGCCCGGCGATATCTTCACCCAAAATATATTCTCTACCTTTTGAGCTAACTTGGCTTCGAATGTATTATCGTAAGCCGCTAGAGATATTAAATAATCGAGGAGGAAGAACAGCGAATCGTTGTTTTCTCTAATAATAACCAGGGTTTTTCTAGGTACATATACGTTAGTTAAAGATCGCTATTAGTGGAGTAGTAGTAGGGATAGAGTGGCTAAAGGAAAATAGGGAGGTTAATATAACTTATATTCGCGGATAATTATCTTCTCCTTTCGTGTAAAGGAGAGTGGCTTTTATAAAGACAAGGTTAGGCTTTCTTAGAATTTCGTTGATAACAATACTAATGGTAAAATATCGATAGAGAAAAGATCAAGTCTCTTCGGGTCCAATATTGTAATCGTTATCGATGTTAAGATTCTTATTATTAGTAAAGACCAAACTGTAATCGCTATCTTGGTTGCTTTCACTATTATATTTGCTGTCGTTGTTGCCAATTTTATCGCTTATTGTACTAGTATTACTGTTAACGTCGCAGCCAGAATCCATTGCCATTAAAGTATCGCCCTTATATCTCTTCTTCCTATAATGGCCATCATCGCTCGTGACATCCATCAAATCTTTTCTACTTCTTATGGCATCGACGATCGCCACGATCTCAAGAGACTCGTTCAAGTTATTAGAGTCGTCGAACTTAACGCGAGTATTAAATAGTAAATATAGTTAGTAACTAAAAAAGACGACGACAAGTATATCGATTACGACTTGGACTCGCTATCGCTCGTCTAAGTACGTCGCATCATCTAGCACCCAATATATATAAAGAAGAAGATAGAGGTTGTTAAGGCCAATTACTAGTTTCTTCTTAGGTAGAACACGAAGGCTGTACTGGCCAATAAGCACGTTTATATACTATAGTAGTCGAGGACGTTAGCGTAGAGCTTCCTAAGCCTAAGGGAATGGTAGCTTATATTCTATATATCTCTCCTCTCGCGCGAGTCGAAGTCTCGATTAGCTTTATCGAGGATATATATTCTTAGAACTCGCCAATAGTTCCTAAGACTCAATATCGTATCAATTCTTTTATAGCGATCCAATGTTCACTTCCAAAAGATCGTAAAGTCTAGCACTTCTACCTTAGTAAGAAAAAGGAAAGAATTGTGTCCAAGCTCGTTGTAGAACCTAGGTAAGGATTCATAGATATTAGACAGGTTGCGCAGCTCTATTCAATACGATTATTCAATTAAATATTGCTCAATTTAGTTAGCGTAATCCTAAAAAAGCAAGTAGATTTAACGACTTAGCAATTTCAATTAAATTAGTATTCAATTATTAAATACTTATTCAATTGACCCATCATCTTATTTAATTGCTTCAATTACTTGTCTAGGCGTAGCTTATAAAGATTATAATCATCTTCTCTATCGTTGTCGTCGTCGTCGTCGTCGTTATGTCTAGAGATGTACTTAAAAATCATCTTTACGTTCTTAATGTAAGCATTTTTTCGCGACAATTGAAATCTTTGCAATCATTGTTATCTTTGCGATTCTCGCAATCATTGTTATCTTTGCAAGTTTCATAATTTTTAAAAAACATACAACAATTATCTTGTAAACGAAAGAAAACGATCTAATTCGAATCAAAGTTATTTTAACGATTGTTAAAAAAAAGAAAAAAACAAGTTAATAAAAGATATTAAAGAACAATTACACAAAAATTAAAAAAAAAGAATGTCAAGTTAAATGCAAATAATAATATTAATCTTGACTTTTATACTTAAAACATCGTTAATCAACGTTATACTTCTAGCACTTTTAGTTTTTCTTCGTTGTTAAAAATCTCTATTTCTCTTGTCTCTTATAAGCGAAAAAAAGATTAACAATTAAATTAAAAGCTCAATTACAATTAACGGCTTATAAAGAAAAACGATGTTATTTTTATCAATATGTGCGTAATTAAATTTGCGAAATACAACATTAAAACTATGCAACGTTTCTAGAATAAAATTAGAAAAAGATTTAAGACAACAATAAATCGTAAATATGTCGACGTTAATAAATAAATAAAGCACTTAATAAATAAAAGAAAAGCAAACATTAAAGTTTTACATAAATCTAATTATATAATACGAGATAACAATTAAATTCAAGTTATTAATAAATAAATGTCTACATTCGTAGCATATTAGAAAGCGAAAAATCAAAAAAGTTCTTTGCGAAAAAGAAAAATAAAAAAAAATGCAAAACACGAAAAATAAAAAAATAAACTTAATTAACGACTAAAGAATAAATCGAACTACGAAGTCTTTTTCTTCTTTTTTTTTTCTTCTTCGTCGCCTTCATTAGTAATAAAGAGAGCTTCGAAAATTAAAGCAATTTCGAAAATAATAGCTTTAGTATATTCTTTAACGCAAAGAAGAATGCAAGAAAATTAAAACTCGTAATGAGAACAAACTCTTTATTTAATAACAATATAATAATAATAAAAGATTTAGATTACGAAGAAAACATAAATAATAATTAACGTATAAAAATGTAAATCTTATTTGAAGATAACAACAATTATTCGTCTATATTCTTTAAATCTTTATTAAATAAATCTACATCGTTAGAGTTTATAAAACGTTAAAAAAGCAAAATTACAAAATAGTCTTAAAGTAACAAAAAGATTTTAAAGAGATTTAAACAAACGTATATCAACATAATAAACAACAAAGACTTAAACGTTTTACAAAACACATTAATTAATTACTTTAAAGATCGAACGTTATTAACGAAAAATTTATTAAAACAAGAATTTTTGCTAAAAAAAATAAAGAATACATTTAAAAGATATTTAATAAAGTATATTGCGAAAGTCTTAAAATTTAGACGTTATTTTAAGAAATCGTTGCATAAGTATTATAAAAAACATGTTTATTTTTAATAAAATAATTTGTTTAAAAATTTAATTAAACTTAGCAAAAATATAAAGAAACTAAAACAATTATATAGAAGTAATAGAAAGAGATTCGTAACAAATAATGCGAGAAAAAAGAGATTCGCGACAAATAATATAAATAACAAGAAAATCAAAACAAGTAATGCGAACAACAAGAAGATCGTAACAAACAATAAGAAAAACAAAAAAAAAACGACAAATAATCTAGATTTAAGAAAGTAAATTGTGACATTAGATGCGAAAAGAAGACGTTTTTGCGAAAATATCTATAATTTAAGACGAGAGACACTATTATCGCATTTTTTTCTTAAAAGCTTCGCAAGCTTCATTTAAGAAAAAAAGAAACGACAAAATGTTTAGTTATTAAACTTTTATATACAATATTGTTTCTTTTAAGAGTATTAAATATATATTAAAGAAATATGATGCGCAAGTTGCAATATAAACGAATGTAAATTATATTTATTTTGTCGACAACTTGAAATTTTATCTTCGAACAAAGAAAATAATGATTTAACGTTTAATCGCATTTGCGTTAATAATATCTCTAAAAAATTCTTAAATCAAATAAATAAAATTTAGATTAAAAAGTGCTTATATTAACGACATTATTTACAATCACAATTCTTTGTTAAATTAATAAAAAATTCTAATTATTAAAGATATATAGATAATTATGTTATCGCAACGATTTAATGCGATAATAATAAAAAATAACGAAAAAAAAAAAGAAAACGAAAATTGTCTTCAAGAGTTTAATTTAAGATTCTTTTTTATGTTTTAACAATTAAATAACGACAAAAAGATTTAAAACAACAAGCATTAAAGATTAGCACTAAAAAACTTTATTAAAACTAAATATATATATAAATACAAAAGAAAAAATTTAATATTTTTATAATGTAGAGCTTTTAAAATCGTTAAAAACTCTATTAATTTACAAATATTTCGAAAGATTATAAGATCGCATTGCAAAGCGAGATTCTATTTAATTATCTCGTAAATATATATAGCAATTAGTTAAAAGAATTGTCGTTAAATAAAGATTTTTAATTAATTATAATTCGACTTTTATTTGCATCTTAAAAGCATTAAATATTTACAAAGTTTAAATTAAATTAAAGAAGTTTTTAACAACAATGCAAGTCTTAAACATTCGTTTATTAAAAAAGATTTATTTTTCGTTTATATAACTTAAATAAAGAAACATAATGTACAATTAATAAATATAAACTTTATCATTATACAATTGAAGCTTTCTTCGATTTTTAAGAAGAATTTTTAATTAATTTTGCAATTTAAACTTCTATAGTATTGTAATGTCGTTTATTTTGTTTTTACAAAAATCGTAAATAAATTCTATTAAATCGTTCGAATAAATAATGATTAATTAAATTATTTCGTATAATTTTTTGTAGCTAGAGTAATAGAATTTTTGTCTCACATTTAATTTACAAAACTTTTAAAAAGTTTTATTAATAAATTTTTATATAGTGCTCTTGTCTCTAATCTTTTTTACTTTTTTTATTGCTTTAACGTATCTTTTGATGCGTATATAGATAAGCGTTAAATGCTATCGAAGCATATCGTTGTATCAAATTTCGAGATGTTTAAGAAAGTCGTTGAAAACGTAAGAGAGATAAAAGAAGAAACAATTAAATCGTTCTCTCAATTTAAATAGCTAACGAGAATAGAATAATTTGTATTAAAGATAACAAAGAACGAGTTCGAAGAATAATTTAATACGATTGCTTTATTCGATAACATTAATAACAAAATAATTAATAAACAATTAAATTTTCTTCTTATTAAATTGCATTATATAGCGAAGACGTTTAAAAAGAATTCGATCTAAATTAAATTTAAATCTTTTATACTTCACTAGTTTAATGTATGAATGTTAAGAATCGTCGACGAAATGTTGACTCAAAATAACGACAATAACAAGAGCAAAAGCGATAGCTATACGTATGTTCTAATTGTCGTCGATTAATTGAATCAATTGAGTCAATTGAGGCATGCTAGATAGAATAAAAGGAGTTAGGAATGCACATTATTGATGAAAAAAAACGAAAATTGATCAAATACAATAATCATTAGATTGCGATCCATATTACTCGATCTAGTATAGCGCGGGCGAGCTAGCGATCCTAGACCCCACTAGCCCTCGCAAATCAATTGAATAATCGTATTGAATAAAGCTGCGCAACCTGTCTAATATTAGCGAGATTATAGATCGTAAAGATAGGGTAAACTTATCCTTCCCACTTCTTTAATACCGTTGCCAGGCTCTTCTTAGTGTTATTGGCAGCCGGCTTGCGGGTCTTACCTTGAGCAGCGACCTCTGCACGCTGCTAGATGTAAAAGCTCGACAATAGCCTGCCCCTTTTCCGCTGCGACCGTCCCATGTCATTCAAGTGAATGATAGACGCTGGGTTTGGTGAACGAGGTGAGTGGACTAGGAGAGAATTACTAGTCGAGACGAATATGCGAAGTAAGAACAATTTCACGATCGAAAAACCAAAGGACCGCGATATAGGTAAGCGATACGGGTGAAGTTTAGCTTCACTTGTACAGTGACAATGTGGAAGAACGTAGAAGTCGGAGGGTGGGCACCAGGCCTCATTAATGTTGGCTGCCCAGCAGAGGCTTGCTTGAGGGAAGGATGTTGAAGCCAATGAGATGCGACTACCCTCTGCGAGACTCTTACCCGATTGAGTTAGCGCCTTGGCGCTCTCGTGTATGTTAGTTGTCCCACAATCATAGATTTCATAGCAAGCAATGCAGATGTTATCTAACTTTATTACCTGCTTCAAGTAGTTATAAGTTTGGGACAACTTTATTGAACAAACACCTCAATTATATTGAATATTGAAGCATTATTGGTAATTCAATTGGTCTATAAAGAGAATTTACGAGATAGTTACACGTCGAAGAAATCTCTTTCGAGTATAAATCGATATTCTTAAACCTTTTGCATTACTTCTATTACATACTTTACGCTATCAAGATAAATAAAAATAATAATAAGTTGTTCGAATAAAACTTTGCAAAGCTTACAAAATTGTCGACATAATTAAATTAATCAAGAAATATAAAGTTCGCTCTATTAAATGCAAATTTGTAAGAAAATATTAATAGCAATAGATTAAAATCTATATTAATAGAATCTCTAGCAATAAATGCAAAAAAGCTCGATAAATAGAAATCTTGTAATACAAAGTTATGCAAAAAGATAGATTTTATATATAATAAGACAATTTAAATGCAATTAAAATCGATCTAAATTGCAAAGAAAATATAAAACTATTTTAAGAAAATTTGTACTTCTAATATATAAAGTAATAAATAAGAGTTAATAAAACTTGTTGAATGCAAAGACATTGCAAACTTTTATAATTAATTAGACAAATTAAAGATAAAAATTAAGATTGTTAAAATATTAATTAACAACTACTTTGTTATTAAGATATTTAATTCTCTTAATTAGCGTTTTAAAACTTGAATTATTTATCTTGTATAACAAGCTTGTAATAGCAATAATAGCAAACTACTTAATTTCTATACAATTCTTTAGAATCTATAATAGAAAGAGCATTGTCAAAAGATTCGAAACAAAAAGATTAATCTCGCTCGTAATAACAAAAATTAACAAGAATATAAATAAGAAAGAGATAAAGATTAAGATTAAGATTAAGATTATTAAGATTACAATTATAAAGAAAACAATTATATTAATAATCAAGAAGCTAGTAAGAAATATAAAGAATCTTAAAAAAAAGACCGAATTTGTAATTGCAAAAATCGCAATAAAAACAAAGATTAAGACAACAATAATTGTTAAGAACAATCTTTGTCTTTAGAAGTATATAAATTTGCAAATATTGTTATAAGAATATTATATGCAACAATTGTAACAAGTTAGATTATAAATAACAATATTGTAAGCAAGAGTATAAAGAAAATTGTTAGAGCTCTATTGTTAATTTCTTAGAAAAAAACAATATTAACAATACTATCTTCGATATCTTTGTAAGCATAATTAGAGTTATTAAATATATCGACAAGATACATATATCTTCTTCTTTGTAATCTTTTTATTACAAACTAAAGATTAATTATCTTGCTATTGCTATTAGGGACGATGTGTAAATAATTAACTTAGAGACAATAATTTACATCTTCGAGAATTGAAATTTATTTAAGAATCTATATTACAACAATACAAATATCGAAATAATAAATAAATTTGTTTTATTAGTTAAAGATATAAATAAATGTCTAATTCAATTGTTTAAAGATAGTAGTTTAACTCTTATATAAATTCTATTTGTATCTAATATTAAGATTAATCTTATTAGTATAATAGCTTTAGAGAATAAGAGCATAAAATGTTATTTTTTGTCTAAAAGATTTGCATATCTTAATTATAAGAGCTAGTATATAATCTTTGCGAACAATATTAAGCAACAATATTTAATAAAATCTAAAACATTTAAAGCAATAAATTTACATAAAATTATAAAGAAAGAGCAAAAGAATTATTATATATTTAAAATAGTTAAGAAGACTATCGATATTAAGATATAATAGTATTGCTTTGTATATTTAAATTATTGCAATATTCTATCTAATATAAAGAAGATTGTTAATATAAAGATTATAGAGTCTATATTAAACAAGATTTGCGAGTCTTGTCTAAAGATTAAATATTAAGTAAAGTTGTTTAGATATTCTATATTAAAAGCAATTATATTTCTCGATAGAGTATATATTAATATTGAGAATCTATTGTCTGTTATCTTATGTAGCAATTGTTATTTTCCACTAACTAAGAACAATGTCTTCGATATATTCTTTGTTTATATTATTAAAACAAAGAATAAGATTCTTTTATATCTTAAGAAGTTTCGAACATAAATTGAAAAGCAAACAAGTTATACAATTAAACGTATGTAAGTAAACAACAAGTTAGAAAGTATTGTCTTTATTAATTGATTTAAGAAGACTAATATCTAGTAAGAGCTATTTGCATCTTATACGTCTAAATATAATAACATTATAGAAAAGAATATATATATAATTGTTAATTTAATTTGTGCAATCTATAAGATCTATTAAATATTAATAGAACTATAAGATTATATTATCGAAATTATTGTCTATATATAAAATAGAATTATTACAATATTATCTTGCAGACTTGAGACTACGTTTTTTAAGATAATTAATAAGATTATATTAAATGTCTCAAATTTAAGAATACTAGAATGTCACTTCTATATATATATGTTAAAGACAACAATAAGACACAGATTTAATAATTGCTTTTAAAAAGATATTCTTGTAGAATACAAAGATCTAAACTAGTAAAAGATCTACATTTTTAAGACAAAACGAGTATACTTATTACGCGATATACGTTTTAATAAATAGGCTAGCTATTATACGTCTAATTTAGCAGCTTCGAAGTGCATTAAGAACGATATTAACAATAAAATAAGATATATTTAAATAGAGAAGAATAATAATAAAATAAGAATTGCACAATGCTTCTAGAATAGATATTTTACTTCTACAAATACTACAAATACTATAGATATTAATGACACTAAAGAGAAGAAATAAAGCAATTAAGATAATTAGTTTATGTTAGATTAGAGCATATTAAGTTAAGATAAATTAAATTAAGATAAAGAAGAGTTTCTTTTAAGAGATTCGATACTACTATCTATATTGTTGTCTATATTGTTTGTATTGTTGTCTACTCTTACAAATTAAATATCTTCTAAACGTGCACATACTAAAGTATCTCTACTATTGTCTTTTAATTAAACTATTAGAAGCAACAAAAGACTAGATTATTTTAACTATAAGAACTTGTATAGACGCAACAAATCTAAAGATTATACGTATATAATATGCGTGCTTAGCGTGATCGACGAGTTGATTCGCCCAATCTTAATCCTAGCGTCGAGCAAAAGTTCTAGCTCAATCGGATGAGTCGAACGCAAAAGACACGTCAAACGTTTAATCCAATTTACCCGATCACGTGACGTCACGTGACGCGCTAGCCCAATCGAATTAGCGCATAGATAAGATAAGATAAGATAAGATAAGATAAGTAGATGCTAACGCGACGAAGTTAGCTTGGGTTCTTGGCATTGACTCGACGAAACTCGACCCTAGAGTCGAGTTCGCGCCTTGACCCTGGCCCAACCCTACGAGGCCCAAGAGGGTGGATCGGGTTAAGAAAAAAGTGTTCGACTTGACTCAACTATGCGTGCTTAAAATACTATCTATAAGTAACAACTTAAATCCTAGTAGTACTAGAGTATTAAAGATATTAGATTTATCGATTACAAAGTTATAGTTCTATAAGAAAGCTTGTTAATTATTAGAATAATAACAATAGCAAAAGATTATAAAGACTAAAATTGTTTTATATATTAGAAATAGCACTTAAGTACTTACGAAACTACTATACAATCGACATAAGAATATTAATAAATAGATATTTAAGATTAAGTATAATCTTAATAGTAGTATTTTTAAATATAAGATATAATAAATGATTTACGACTATAAACAAGTTGCTAGAATAAACTTTATCTCTATTTAAGCAAAAGTAGTAAAATTAACGTTCTTTAAAGCTCTATTTGCATTTATAGAAGCTCGTAATCTCTATATATACTAGATAAATATAGTTATTGTCTTTTTTTATAGCTTTCTAAACAAAGTTATCTAGATAAATTAACTTAAAGTTTTTATTAAGAACTCTATACTAGTATGCGAGCTACAAAAAGCTCTATATAGTTTACGTCAATTATCTTATATTTAATACAATTTAATATAAAAGTTTTTAAAAAGTCTAAGATTAACTTCTATTGTTGTCGATCTCTTTGTTTTTGTATCAAAGAATAAAAGTATCTATATATATAACTATGTTAATAATATATTATTATTTAATCGAAACAATATTTATCTACAATTTATTAAGAATTGTTTTAAAATATAGTTTAAAAAAAGCAATCTAAATTCTATTTCGTATTATTTAAATATATCTATTATATATACAAATAACAAAATTAGTCTCAATTAAATAACTTATTTGCAAGCAATTTTATATTACTTTAAAATATTTAACTATAAGACGTTTTTAAATTCTTATAGATTTAGAATTTTTAAACGTAACTATGTCTTTAGAAGAATTCTACAAGACTAATATTAATACTATCTATTAATATATATTAATAATAGAGTTATTAATATATGTTATAAGAATAATACAATCGAATTTAAGATTTGTATTGTTAATATTTTCTTAATATTGTTTTAATTCGAATTCGACGCATATTAAGACAATTATATATACTCTTAAATATATTAAAGAAATATTATATTATAATATTTATTACAAAAACAATAACAATCTTACAAAATATATTAACGCAAACTTTGCTAAAACAATTAATAATTGTTGTTCTATAAAAGAATAAATATATTTCTTATCTAGTAATTCTATATTATAAAGCTCTAAATAGTAGAATTTTGTTACGTAGTTAACTTGTAAAGCTAAGTACGTTGTTATCGCAAAGATTAACAAGAAAACAATATAATTGCGCTCTTTATTGTTGCAATTGCATATAATTTCTAGTATTTTAATTTTCTTATATACGAACAATTAAGAAGCAATTGTTTTAGTCTCTAATTTAGAATATTATTGTTGCACAAAGTATATCAATGTTCGATATTATTAAATTTGCGAAATAGTCGAATTAGATCTTATCTATTTGAAATACGTGTCTATCGAGAATATAATTGTAGACAATCTTATTAAAATATTGTTGTTGATAAAATTTTAGAGATTTCTAGGCATGCTAAGTAGATATGTTGCATTAGAATAGAAAGACAAACGTTTTATAGATAAAATAAAGAAGATTTTTCGATTAGAGATGATCGACATGTTGATTGATTGGAAATTAGATGATAGATCTAGCGACTATTGACCTATTTGTGATTGATTGAATGTAGGGGTTATTATATCTAGTGAGAGAGTTGAAGCCAATAAGATGCGGCTACTCTTTGCGGGACTCTTACTTGATTGGATTAGCGCCTTGGCGCTCTCGTGTATGTTAGTTGTCCCACAATCATAGATTTCATAGCAAGCAATACAGATGTTATCTGACTTCACCACCTGCTTCAAGTAAGGGAAGAAAGAATGTTGGGTGGGGTGGAGAGTCAGGAAGGCACTGCGCGATAGATCAGACAGGGATCTCTTAGCTGGACAGGGGTCCTCGGCAGTGCCTGCTTCTAGTGCCTTCTTTGTGGGCGCTTGCACGGTGTTCGGGCTGCGTAAAGCAGCTTCCCAACCTTCTCTTTTTAGCTACCTCAACACCTCAACCGAGATACTCGCTGCTATTTTGGACGTTTCCAGCCCAAAGCATTTTACCTCAAGATAATTTAAAGAGAGACCCCATCGTATCTTAGACATGCCTACCCCACTACCTACGCTCGGGTTGCTGACAATGTGTAGAAGATGTGCGAGCAAAACTCTCATCACTACGCACAGTGTAACCACTTCTCCGCCTACGATTATTCTAGATGCAGAGCAGCTTTTGCAAGTCCTGATCGGAAACCGTGTGTGCCTGCGAGTGGGTCAGTCCGAGATCTGCCGCGGGCTCTTGATGTGCGAGATCAAAACCTGCCTGGATTGTGTCCAGCTTGCACCGAACGATTTAAACATAGTCATCCCACTAGACGCCGTAGCTAGCTTCCTGCGGAACCAATTGCTTTGGTATGGTACCGGGCTATCCAAGGGAGCTCTACTTCCACTTGTTAGTCCCAATTTCCTTCTTCTCGTCACTAGCATTGGAGAGGCTCGACTCTTGAGTTATCATCGAGGTATTAGGTTATACTAATTCGATAGAATTATAGATAGATTTATTATCCGTTTCTAAACCCTTACAAGAGGCATCACAGGAGTTTGCAGATGTTCCGTGAAATGATGTCTCCTGAAACCACGTCAACGCGGGGACCAGAGAGCCTTTGGAGACCGCACTAACGGCAGGAGGACAGATTGATAACGACATATTGGAAGGTTTGGTTTTCATTGTGGGAAGCAGGAATCTCAATCATAATAGATAGGTTGCGCAGCTTTATTCAATACGATTATTCAATTGATTTGCGAGAACTAGTGGGGTCTAGGATCGCTAGCCCGCCCGCGCTATACTAGATCGAGTAATATGAATCGCAATCTAATGGTTATTATATTTGATCAATTTTTGTTCTCTCCCATCAATAATGTGCATTTTTAACCCCTTTTATCCTATTTAGCATGCCTTAATTAACTTAATTGACTCAATTAATCGACGACGACTAGGGCATACGTATAGCTATTGTTCTTGCTCTTGTTATTGTCGTTATTTTGAGTTAACACCTTATCGACGATTCTTGACATTTATACATTAAATTAGTAAAATATAAAAGATCTAAATTCGATTTAAATTGAATTTTTTTTAAACGTCTTCGTCATATAATGCGATTTAATAAAGAGGAAATTCGATTGTTTGTTAATTACTTTGTTATTAATGTTATCGAATAAAGCAATCGTGTTAAATTATTTTTTGAACTCGCTTTTTGCTATCTTTTATACAAATTATTTTATTCTTGTTAGCTATTTAAATTAATAGAACGATTTAATCGCTTTCTCTTCTATCTCTTTTACGTTCTTAACGATTTTCTTAAACATCTTGAAATTTGATACGACAATATGCTTCGATAACATTTAACGCTTATTTATACATTCATTAAAAGATACGTTAAAGCGATAAAAAAAGTAAAAAAGATTAAAGACAAAAGCATTATATAAAAATTTATTAATAAGATTTTTTAGAAATTTTTTAAGTTAAATGTGAAACAAAAATTCTATTACTTTAGTTACAAAAAATTATAAAAATGATTTAATTAATTATTACTTGTTCGAACGATTTAATAGAATCTATTTATAGTTTTTGTGAAGACAAGATAAACAACGTTACGATGCTATAGAAGTTCGAATTACAAAATTAATTAAAAATTCTTCTTAAAAATCGAAGAAAATTTCAATTGTATAACGATAAAGTTTATATTTATTAATTGTACATTATGTTTCTCTATTTAAACTATATAAACGAAAGATAAATCTTTTTTAATAAACGAATGTCTAAGACTCGCATTGTTGTCAAAAACTTCTTTGATTTAACTTAAACTTTATAAATATTTAATGCTTTTAAAACGCAAATAAAAGTTAAATTACAATCGATTAAAAATCTTTATTTAACGACAATTCTTTTAACTAATTGCTATATGTGTTTACGAGACAATTAAATAGAATTTCGCTTTGCAATGCGATCTTTTAGTCTTTCGAAATATTTGTAAATTGATAAAGTCTTTAACGATTTCGAAAGCTCTACAATATAAAAGTACTAGATTTTTTCTTTTGTGTTTATATATATATTTAACTTTAATAAAGTTTTCTAGTGCTAATCTTTAATACTTGTTGTTCTAAATTTTGTTATCGTTGTTTAATTGTTAAAATATAAAGAAGAATCTTAAATTAAACTCTCGAAAACGATTTTCGTTTTCTTTCTTTTTTTTCGTCATTTCTTATTATTATCGCATTAAATCGTTGCGATAACATAATTATTTATATATTTTTAATAATTAGAAATCTTTTATTAATTTAACAAAGAATTGTAATTATAAATGATGTCGTCGATGTAAATATTTTTCGATCTAAATTTTATTTATTTAATCTAGAATTTTTTTAAAGATATTATTAACGCAAATGCGATTAAACGTTAAATCATTATTTTCTTTGTTTAAAGATAAAATTTCGAGTCGTTAACAAAATAAGTGTAGTTTACATTCGTTTATATTGCAACTCGCGCATCATGTTTCTTTAATATATATTTAATACTCTCGAAAAAGATAATATTGTATACGAAAGTTTAGTAATTAAACATTTTGTCGTTTCTTTTCTTCTTAAATGAAGCTTGCGAAGCTTTAAAGAAAAAAATGCGATAATAGTTTCTCTTGCCTCAAATTATAGATATTTTCGCAAAAACGTCTTCTTTTCGCATTTAATGTCACGATTTACTTTCTTAAATCTGAATTATTTGTTATTTTTCTTTTTTTGTTTCTTTTATTGTTTGTTACGATTTTCTTGTCGTTCGCATTATCTATTGCGAATTGATTCTTTCTTGCATTACTTGTTACGAATCTCTTTCTACTACTTTTATATAATTGTTTTAGTCTCTCTATATTTTTGCTAAGTTTAGTTAAATCTTTAAACAAATTATTTTATTAAAGATAAACATGTTTTTTATAATATTTATGCAACGATTTCTTAAAATAACGTCTAAATTTCAAGACTTTCGCAATATACTTTATTAGATATTTTTCAAACGTATTCTTTATCTTTTTTAGCAAAAATTCTTGTTTCGATAAATCTTTCGTCGATGACGTTCGATCTTTGAAGTAATTGATTAATGTGTTTTGCAAAACGTTTAAATCTTTGTTGTCTATTACGTTAACATGCGTTTGTTTAGATTTCTTCGAGATTTTTTTGTCACTTTAAGATTGTTTTGTAATTTTGCTTTTTTAACGTTTTATTATCTCTAACGATGTAAATTCATTTAATAAAGATTTAAAGAATATAGACGAATAATTGTTATTATCTTCAAATAAGATTTATATTCTTATACGTCAATTATTATCTATGTTTTCTTCGTAGTTTAAATCTTTTATTATTATTGCATCGTTATTAGATAAAGAATTTGTTCTTATTACGAGTTTCAATTTCTTTGCATTCTTCTTTGCGTTAAAGAATATATTAAAGTTATTATCTTTAAAATTGTTTTAATTTTTGAAGCTCTTTTCACTACTAACGAAGACGACGAAAAAGAAAAAAAAGAAAAAAAAAAAGACTTCGTAATTCGATTTATTTTTTAGTCGTTAACTAAGTTTGTTTCTTCTTTTTTCGTATTTTGCATTCTTTTTTATCTTTCTTTTTCGCAAAGAGTTTTTTTGATTTTTCGCTTTTTAATATGTTGCGAATGTAAACATTTATTTATTAATAACTTGAATTCAATTGTCGTCTTGTACTACATAATTAAATTTGTGTAAAACTTTAATGTTTGCTTTTCTTTTATTTATTAAATGCTTTTTTTATTTATTAACGTCGACATATTTACGATCTATTGTTGTCTTAAATTTTTTTCTAATTTTATTCTAGAAACGCTACATAGTTTTAATGTCGTATTTCGCAAATCTAGTCACACACATATTGACAAAAATAACATTATTTTTCTTTGTAAGTCGTTGATCGTAATTGAGTTTTTAATTTAATTGTTAATCTTTTTTTCGCTTGTAAGAGACAAGAGAAATAGAGATTTTTAACAACGAAAAAAAACTAGAAGTGCTAGAAGTACAACGTTGATTAACGATGTTTTAAGTATAAAAGTCAAGATTAATATTATTATTTGCATTTAACTTGACATTTTTTTTTCAATTTTTGTGTAATTGTTTTTTAATGTTTTTTATTAACTTGTTTTTTTCTTTTTTTTGACAATCGTTAAAACGACTTTAATTTAAATTAAATCGTCTTTTTTTGTTTACGAGACAATTGTCGTGTGTTTTTTCAAGATTGCGAGATCTACAAAGATAACAATGATTGCGAGAGTCGCAAAGATAACAATGACTACAAAGACTTCAATTGTCGCGAAGAAATGCTTAAATCAAGAACGTGAAAATGACTTTTAAATATATTTCTAAGCATAACGACGACGACGACGACGACGACGATAGAGAAGATGATTATGATCTTTACAAGCTACGCCTAGACGAGTAATTGAAGCAATTGAATAAGGTGATGAGTCAATTGAATGAGTATTCAATAATTGAATACTAATTTAATTGGGACTGCCAAGTCGCCAGATCTGCTTGCCCTTTTGGGATCACGCTAACTAAATCGGGCAATGTTCAATTGAATAATCGTATTGAATAGAGCTGCGCAACCTGTCTAATAGAAGTGAAACGCAAAGTAATTAGTAAGAAACGACCAGCGAGCATCCAGAAAGGGTGTTGGGCAGTATCGTTGAGGAGGAAAGGGTTTCGAGCCTCACGCCCAAACCTATAGTATCTCCGCGGTCATGGTAGAGGCATGTGGAGCAGGGAGGCTAAGAAAATTCCCCGGCTGTTTCGAAGGCGCAGTCGAAATCGAAACACGTCTGTTTTTTGCATTATTTAAAAAACAAAGCATTGCTTAACCCGAATCACTACCTCACCAAACGCCGCTCCTGTTATAGAGGGTGATTAGCGCCGCTATATCACCCGTACCGGGTGAGGCGAGGGTAAGCCGCAGCTAAAGGGACCTATCCGAGCTCCACAGCCTTCGGTCGGACTTGCTCAGGGCTGTAGGGCACGTTTTTGGCCTCTTACTATAAAGGAGAGCCACCCCTCCCTCTACGTTATCTAGTCAGTATCGAAATAAAGGCACATAAGTTTAGGATTGCTTTCCCAAAGCTGATGCGCTGAGAGCACTGATGGTTGGGAGATGTGATGAAACTGTTTGTAGATAAGGCGCCAAATAAATACAAGAAGCCACCAGTCGTTGCCTTCACCAATTACGCATGCTCTGGCCCCATCGGACGCTGGTTTTTTTCTCCACCAAACCCACCTTCAGCAATTACCGTAGCCTCAAGGCTGGCCTTCTGTTTGTCAGTCGCATCTTGGAAATGCACAACTACCTCGTCTCCAAAGCGTCCGTTGATCTCTTCTAGGGACAAGCCTTTGGTCTGGAAAAGATTGCTTGTCAGCTTTACTTTCGCTCTTCGCATTCTGCATGCTCAACTCACCTCCGGCAACCAGAAGTAGATAATTACGATGTTGACAAACGTCAGGCATACAAAAATCAAATAGTACTTCCACTGGATATTGGCAAGAGCCGTAGGACCAGCTTCAACGTACACCAAAGTCGACAGGAAGGTTCCAACGATGGACCAGGCCATACCTTGGGATCGGATGTGGGTGGGGAAGATCTCGCTGCAGTAGACATAAGACACAACGTCAATTCCGCCCCCGTAGAATAAGATAAAGCAGAACGTGAAGAAGACACCGAGGGAGTTCCCAGCTTTGTCGCTCGTGCCGGCAAATCGAGCAACCATTGCGGTTTCCAAAGCAAGCGAGACCATGCATCCAGACAAGCCAATAGCTATGGCAGGTATCAGCTCAACCACTCCGAACTTTATACAAATCATGAAGAGCCTACTAAGAAGAGTTACACGGCCAGCTTTGTCCATGACAAAGGCCCCGAGGAAGTTCGACATTGCAGCAACCGTCACGTACGCCGCTCCAAGGATCAGTGGGATGCCTCCAGTCTCGCCGAGATTTTTGTATAGCTGCACGACATAGATGTACACAACCATAGCGCCGGTTGTCTGGGCTGCGTATTGCACGAAGAAGCCCATCCACATGCGCTTTCGATACGATGGCTTCGTAAAGAGCTGGCGGTTGCCTCCTTGATCCCAGGCGAGAGCGTCGTTCCGGACCTGTTGTGTCATCTGGTAGAACTCCTCCCGGGCGTACATTTGCTCGTCATCATCAGAGCTTCCGTGGAGCTTGGAGATGATGGTCCAAGCCTCGTCACTCCGATCTCGTGTCAAGACTGCGGATCGTCAGCAAGGTGCTCAACAGAAGGAAGGCCGATTCTTACGCCAACGTGGAGACTCGGGTACCCAAGGGCTGCATGCGAGCAGAGCCAGTGGTGGCAGACACGAGAGCGAGATGGGGAATCGCCACTGGAAGGAAGGATTGCTGGAGTAAAAGGTTCCGACGCCGACCCAGCCAGCAAGCGCATATCCAGTAACGATCCAACTTCCGTGCTGGCCGACCAAGAAGCCTCGAGCGTTTGGGGGGGCTGCAAGCCATGACTCAGCGACAACCTTCCCGAAACCTTTGCTCTGATACTTACAGATCTCGGCCTGGTAGAGAGGAATGAGAACAACCATCATGCCGATTCCCCAGCCTGCAATGAACCTTGCGACGAGAAACATGGCGATATTTACAGAACCGGTCTGCAAAGCGGAACCGAGGATCGATATCAAAGCGGCCAGATTCATAGTTTGCTTTCGACCTCTCGCCTCGCTCATCCATCCCGTAGTCAGGGCGCCGAAGACCCCACCGGCAGAGAAGATGCCATTGATGGCCCCAGAAATGGCATTCGCGTAGGAGTTATTGCTGCCCAGACCAAACTTGGCGACGAAGCCTGGTTGGCCTAGAGTATTCGAAATGACTGAGTAGGTGTATCCAAAGGTCAGACTCCCAAGGGTCAACACCAGGATGATGCGGATATTGTATGTGGTGTACGTGTTCGCCATGATGAGGGTGGCCAGTCTTGCTTCAGTTGATTCCAAGTATTGAAGCTAGAACTACGAACCATCGACCTGCGACCGATATATGAACCCGACCCAGCCAACTGGGCTTCGATGAAGAAGCCGATTATCGCCATGCCGCGCGACTCGACCCCAGGAAATTGAAGCATTCCAGGCCACTTTTCAAGTCTGGTACTGTCAGATCGACCGCGTAGTGCCCGGCAATGTGCGGGGAAAGACAGTCGGGTGGGGTACTGTAGGACACAGCCGAGTGCCACAAAGACACCCGGAATGGTCTCCATGGGCTACGCTCCGCGGTTTTCTTTGTCCACCATCGGCTATGTCATAGTAGCCGGCCTGGACTGAACTTCCTTCGATTTTTCAAATAGCCTGCTCTCCTCACAACCCGCTTACCCATCGTACTATCGGCAATGTACGAGGATGGCTACCCAAGAGCCTCTGTGAAAGCCGAGACAGCGTGCATCGATCGCTTGCCAATCATGCAATAGCAGGCGTGTCAAGTGCAACGCCGCTACTGTTGGCTTACCGTGCTCTAACTGTCAGCGTGCTGGAGGGAGAGAGTGCAAATTAATCGAGTCGAAGAGGGGCAAACGTAAGTCGAAGGCTACCAGTAGCGCTCCAGCAGCGGGCTCGAACCCAGCACTCGTTGGTATTGACAACATTGCGAATGGAGCCATAGCGGGAAAAGATGGGCAAGACGAGCCTCGGGAGGAGGCCTCCGGACCAGACAGCAGTCTTTTTGGTGCTAGGAATATCGCAGAGGCTATAACCAAGGATGCTGGTGCTGTGACTCCGAATATGGCTCCAGAAGAAGACTCCACGGGCGGTAAGCCGGAAAATGCGGACAGCAATGAGCAAGATGAAGGCGAAGGCCCAGAGATGCTCTACGCCCAAATGCTCGAAAATGACAAATCGCATAGCAACAAGCAACAGCGCAAGCTGATGAAACCTGGAGGCCAGGTTGTCTATTTGGGGGAGACGTCCAATTTGACGTACCTCCTTCATCATGACGAGCGAGAGGACTGTGAAAGGCTTCACTATCCGCTTCCAATTGAGGTTGCGAAATCCAGCATTTTCCCAGAGAAAGATTCCGATGATGGGAGAAACCTTCTGCAATTACAAGGTGCTTTCGATCTTCCCAGTTCGCGTGTCTGTCTGGAACTATTCAAAACCTATTTTGAACATGTTTCGCCTCATTATCGCATCATAGACCGTGGTCTGTTTCTCTTCCAGTATGCAATTCCTCGAAGTCTGCCCTCGTGGCTCCTTCTTCAAGCTGTTCTATTCATGGTGAGTAGCTCTGGCTCCCGTGTCCTTTGGTTACTTAAAAAACGGTTCGACCATTAATCTGCTGACTACAAATTCACAACAGGCGGCCGGACATTGTGAGGAGGCTCTTCTCAAGGAGGCCGGCTTTAAGTCGAGATATGATGCTAGACTCACCCTGTTCAGGCATACAAAAGCATTGTACGACGCCGATCATGAGGAAGACAAAGTTACAATAATTCAAGCAGTCTTTCTGATGAGTTTTTGGTGGGCCACCCCTGTCGATTCCAAAGACACATGGCATTGGCTTGGCATCGCCATCAGTCTGGCTCTGACGATAGGAATGCATCGGTCGACCAAGGACTCTTGCATGAGTCTCAAAGACCAACGCTTATGGAAGAGGATCTGGTGGTCGCTGTTTACAGAAGAGAAGCATGCAGCAGCAGCCCTAGGCCGCCCAGTCCACATCCGTCTCAGCGACTGCGATGTTGAGCAGCTTGAAACTTCTGACTTCGACGGGGAACCATCTGGTTTCGGAGCAAGTTTCAGTGTGGGTCTACCCAAGGTCCTGATTGCCTATCCGATTCTTTTGACAAGGTTGTCCAAAATTGTGGAGCGAATCATCGAGAAATCGTCTCCGACGGCGCAAACCAATACCCTCGAGCTTTGTGAGGGTATGCTGCAAGTCTGGGAGGCTGGTCTCCCGGATGTGCTCCGTCTTAGCTCCGAAAACGATACAATATGGCCGAAAATGCTACATATCGCAGGTTGGTAGGTCATACATATCACAAAGTACTTTCATAATGCTCCAATTCGGGCTGACACGCTCCAGCTGGTTCAGGATCCTAGCTCACCGTACTCGAACCCCAGGAGATCCATCGACCCCTTCTCGAGACAACGCGAATCAAAAGGCTATGAATGCAGCAAATCAAATGGTCCGCATCATCGAAGACCTGCTTGCTTCTGGCCAAATTCAACACTGTCCCATACACATTATTCCGGCATTGTTCGCTGCAATGAGCATGCTTGCTACAAAAATTCGCTCCGGCGACAAGGTCTCGCAGCAGCTAGCCTACGTGAAGGTCAAATTGTGTATGATTGCGCTGCGAGAACTACAAAGCTCGTGGCCTGTGAGTGGGTGGATATTCCTGCTTTTCGCCAAAATTGTGAGAGGGATTCGCGATGAGGACGATGTCAGGTCAGATGCAAGAGCTCGACCAACTAACGAAGAAGCACGTGAAAATCGAAGCGGACAAAATCTCGGGGCTCAAATAGCTCCCCAAAGTCAAAACAACGGCCATGAACAGCAGTGGCCTCCTTCCCCGTTGCCGACTGCAGGGCTTCCGACCGGGTACAACGCTCCCAATTCGACCATGCGCGAGCGCTTGGCTACGCCTGATATTCAATTTTATCCGATACCGCTCGATCTCTCCACTGATTGGAGTGGTGTACGGGACGAAGACCTATGGCTTGTACCCGGATGTGATTTCTTAGGAGGCATGCCTAGCGTAAACGAATTTGGTGACTTTTCAGGTGCTTGACAAATCGATAGTATCTCAAGCCGGATCCTAGTGCAACGCAAACCAAGAATCACCGCTCCCTGCAACGTTTGCTTCATCTTTGAGATTCTGCGCCAACTCAAGTAGCCGAGATGTGTCGATCACGGTTATTTACCAGAGCAACTAGCCCCGAACTCACACATATTGACATTCTCAGCACTCTCGTGACCGCAGATCATTGCGTAGTCCCTCCAAGTGGACAGCATCTATCATCATTCAAATGCTTCTCAATTTCCAGAGTTGACATATCCGGCGTCTGCGCGAAATCATGTCACCGCCAGCTGCTACAGATGTTGGCATGCCAGAAATGAAAAAAAACGGGACAACCCAAAAGCCTGCTGCGGACACAGACAGTGTCAATGGCTTCAAGCATGCCCCACAAAAGCCCCTCCCAGACTTTAAAGACCTTCCCCGGGTCGCAGGCATGCCCCGCACCTGCGCCTGGGGCCTCTTCGACACCCTTTCCTCCAGCCAGCCCGACGAGATCGGCACGCTCAACCTCCTAACGCCAGAACGCAAAGTTCGAGCCCGGCAAGAGATCCAGCATGGCATCAGCGTGGCCATTACCTGGTCTCTCGACAATTGCGAGACGCCGCATTCGGGACGTATGAGGCCTGAGCATCGGATTAAACGGCTTCCGGACTGGGTGGGCCATGATGACGAGATTCGGATGAATACGCAGAGTGGGAGCCAGTGGGATGGGTTGAGGCATTGGGCGCATCAGCTGACGGGGTTGTTCTATAACGGAGTCCAGCTCAAAGACATTATGGGCCCGGAATCTTCCCTACGAAATGGGATTGATCAATGGTCTAAGCACGGCGGTATCGTCGGTCGTGGGATCTTATTGGACTATCTTTCATGGGCAGAATCGCAAGGCATCGACTACTCGTCCATTGAGCGACATACCATCTCCGAAAAGGACCTCGAGGCAGTGGCAGCGTGGCAAGGGACGAACTTCGAAGTCGGCGACATCCTGCTTGTGCGATCTGGTTTCGTGAAATGGCACAACAATGCCTCGGACGCAGAGCGAAAAGCAGGTATTGCCGACGGGGAAGCGTGGGCTGGAGTCGAAGGCACGGAGGCCTCGGTGGAATGGTTTTGGAACCATCACTTTGCTGCTGTTGGTGGGGATGCGAATGTCTTTGAGGCGTGGCCAGCGAAGGATGAGCGGTATCGTCTGCACGACGTGTTTTTGGCGATGTGGGGCATGCCGATTGGAGAGATGTTCGATTTGGATGAATTGGCGGAGGTATGCAAGAGGCATCAGCGGTGGAGTTTCTTCTTTACCAGCGCGCCATTGAATTTTCCTGGGGGGGTTGCGAGTCCGCCGAATGCTATCTGTGTCTTATGATATATGATGAGGGAGATGAAGATGCGTGCATGAAATATAGATGTCGGAGTACGTAGGAATGCATTAGTATATATATTTGACATCACTCAGACGCCATCTTTTCTAATCATCGGAATAAAGCTAAAAAATTCGTTGGTGTCCAGCACAACTGTTCGCAGGCATGACTCGTCAAGAAATTGGTCGATGCAGTTGTCAAAGCTGCTTGACCTTGGTATGGCTTCATGTCAATGAAGCTCGTAACGAGGCTCCCCGAGAATGTCCCGCAAGGCGTCATAGCAGCTTTATACCGCGATTCTCTGCCGCTCGCTCCCTGCGTCCGTCTCGTCCGGCCATCAGCTATGACTCCCACCTCTTTCCTCAGCACCTCAATGGCTGTCCCTGCTATCCCTGCTCAAACTCCTTCTCCGATCACCACTACTCCTCCCCTCCCCACTCCTCCTCTCATTCTTCTCCTTCGCATGCTTGTTCCCTGCCAGCCCTCCAATAACCGCCTCTCCCAACGTCCCCACCCCGGGTCCAATCAGCACATTGCCCACCAGCCCTCCAAGCGTAACAAAGTCGGAAGCGTTGCTCGCAGAGGCAAAGCAGCAGGTGGTTTTGGTCCAGACGACGTGCGAACGGTACCTAGGCCAAACTCGAGGCATGCTCAGCTCAACCTGGTGTGCACAATAATTGGTACACACCTTTGCTCATAGTGTGCATAATCGTTAGTATACTACGCTTTGGTAATCGTAGCCTGTCCCAAACAATTCGGCCTGGGCCATAGTCTTTCGTCCATCCCTCCACGGTATGCTGCTGGGGGAGAGGAAGTGCGATCTCCTTAACTTCATCATCATTCATACAATTTCTACTTTCCATCGTCGAAGCTTATTTGGGTTCATAACGATATACCTGAGCTTTGCTATCGGCATCACGAACGTGAAGAGGAAGACGCCGCAGGCAAACGGCAGCGCGGTGACTAGGTAATCTTTCAGCTTAACCAAGCCGCCGGTGACGAACATGTCCGCATTCATACCGTAGAGAGTCGCAATCAAGCTGAGAGATAGAAGCAGGTTGGTCACGTACGCGATCTGATCGATTCTTTGCCGTATGTGGTCCTGGAAGGATTCGTGCGGAGGACCGGACCCCGGTGGTTCACGACCGCCATCCCGGGTGGGATTTGGGAGGCGCTCCGCATCTTTGAAGGCCCCGGATGGCGGTAGTGGAGGGGTGGACCCCGGTGGTTCACGACCGCCATCCCCGGTGGGATTTGGGAGGCGCCCCGCATCTTTGAAGGCCCCGGATGGCGGTAGTGGAGGGCCGGATCCGGGTGTTGTATACGCGTCGCTTTCGTTGGTATTCGGGCGCTGTTGCGATTCGATTCTGGTAGCATCGGAAGACTCTCGTCGTCGGGAATGCTGCTCGTCCCCACTCGAGCCAGTGTCTACGCTTCTGAAGAGCACTATTGCTTCCTTGGTCAAGAGGTCGTAGGCCTCTTTGGTGCGATTGGCTATGGTTGCCACAGATCGGAGATCTTCTATAATCACATCCAACTTCGCGTTTACATATCGTGATAGAAACGCGTCGCTGTTCTGTAGCGACTGTGTTGCATAGTTGATGTCAGCAATCGCCTTTTCGTAAAAGACAGGGCTTCGGAAGCAATTCCCGTACACCCTACGAAGCTTGACGACTTTTTCTTTACAAGTCTTCTCAATCGTGTCGCTCCATACAATATCTGTAATAGAGGCATGTGCTTCGCTAGCAGCTTGGGCTCTGGCTGTCAAGATGGACGACCACTCCAGAATCAAAATAGGGTATAGGGAGAGGTTGATTTTTGTCGGAATTCCGGAAACGAAAGTATCTCGCCTTTCATACACAGATTGAACGATAAGCTCGATAATCGCTTGACGTAAAGTCGCCGTATAGAGATGGTCTCGACTCGGATTCCACACGCGGTAGTTCAGAGCACTTCGAACATCGTCAGTAAGGTCGTAGTCGTCCATCAAAATTATGCCTAAAATAGCGAGACTCAATTAGTAACATGTTGCAAAGCATTCTTGGGGTTTAGTCCAGGGTCAAATGCCCAGCTTACTTGTACATATCTGCTCGGATCTCATCGTCATTTGGAGCGACACACTGCCATCAACGATTGTATTCTGTTCTGTCGCTCGGCTAAATTTGAAGTGCTTGAAACCGTGGGCCGCGAAGCTCGAAGGTAATCTTGAGCCGACCGAAGTGTTGGTGTTCATGTGGAACGTGAAGAATTCAGGATCGATGGACAAACTGAAACCCAAAGAGCCCATAACAGCAAGTGAAAGGCCATTCACCAGGAACACAGTGTTAAACAGCGAAGGATGTGTGTGGAGGTAGTTCTGCAGCTGCTGTAATGATCGGAGGTGATGTTCTTCCGCAGCATAGCCCAATTCTAAGACTATAACGTCAATCGCGTCTGAAAGCGATATGCTTGGCTGTTCACTGCCCCCGGATGCAAGATGACCACCGGCTCGAAAATGTTCGAATTGCTCGGCAAGAGTGCGGTGCCGCCCAACACCGTCGTTGCCAGGGTACAGGGACCTTGTCTGGCGACGTATATATTCCTGTACGTCTTCCACGTGTTGGTTCAGTCGTAGCGGTTCGGATTCATTGCGATCTCGGTCTTCCTCAGACGGTTGCGGAGTTGCTGCACTGCCTTCCGCTTGCCTCGAATCCTTTGCCTCAGTATTCAGACCCTATGGAATGATTATTGTAGCAGTGCGACGCTTGACGCGACGATTTGGATTAAGCGTCGCACTCGTACAATAATCATTCTATCGTGCCAAGCAAGTTTCTGTACCGCAAGCAAAAAAGTGACATCCATTTGGCTCGCGAAGACACACCCAAAATTCCACTTTATAGGTCTACCACCAACGCAATTGATTATTATACGACCTCAAAATTGTAATGTCAACATAACTTGATATGCTCTACAACTTTTGCGTAATTTTGAGAGATATAAGTGTGTGTTGATGTAAGATCTAAAGATACGATAAGGTGCTATTTCGTCCAACATGTTTTTTGAAAAGAAAAAAAAGTTTGCAAAATTTTTTCTTAGGGTTGTTAGAGTTGTGTGCCAGAAAGCACTTTGAGCAACATTTCAAGATTCTCAATGCTACAATGCACGTTTAAGTTTTATATCTTGAAATTACGCACAAGTTGTAGAGCATATAAAGTTGTGTTGTCGTCAAAATTTTGACGCTATCTAATAGTCGATTGCGTGAGTAGTAAATCTGCAAAGTAGAATTTTAAATGTGTTTTCGCGAGTCAAATAAATAATTACTCTTTCGCTTGCGACACAGAAACTTGCTTGGCACGATATAGGATCTAAGGACGAAACCTCGAAAACCTAATATTCTTAGACTGATCGCGTCGGTTCGAGATATCGAGTTCGATTCAAGAAATCGAATCAAATTTTGACAATTCGATTCGAATCAAATCAAAAGTCTTGGCAATTCGATTCTTAAAGTTGAAATTAACAATTCGATTCAATTTTAAACTTTAAATCGAAAATTAAATCGAAAAATCGAATCGAATTGTCAAGACTATTATTTTTAGTAACAATTAATTAATAATTTAATAGAAATAGTTAATCTATTTAAATTAATTAATAAATATATTAGAAATTTCTTTTTATAAATGTATTACTACTAAGCATTATCTAGTAATTAATAAAAAATCTAAATTTAAACTTAATTTATACTATTTTTAGTATTCTTAATATTTTTGACAATTCGATTTAATTTTAATCCTTGAATCGAAAATTAACTCAATTCGATTTAATTTCATTCCAAAATAGTTGAAATCGAATCGATTTTCGATTCGATTTCTATAGTTGAATTGTCGATTCAAATCGATTCTAGAGATTGGAACCAAAAATCGAATTAACGATCAATCTAATCGCTTATCTAGTAGTAATTCTTTCTTTGTCTAGATTAACATATGCGCATTGACTACTCAATATACTTTGAGAAGCATAATTGTAGCTTCGATTAAAACGAGTTTAATACTTTAAGAATAATTGATTTATATAAAGATTTAATCTAGTAATCGAGAATAAAAATGTTGATGCTCTTGAAGTTTATTTGTTCTCATCTATGTTTAGTTCTATTAATAGTAGTTAGTTCTAGCAGTAGTATTTAGCTCTATCGAAGATTATTAGTTCTACTAGCAGTATTTAGCTCTACTAAAAGTATTCAATTCTATTGACGAAGCAAATAAGTAAATTTTCTATCTACTATTGTATTCTTTGTTTGAATTAATCTTGATAAACTAACAAGCTAATATACTTTTAAAGACATAATTGTAGCTCTAAGTTAACTAAACTAAATACTTTAGAAATAATTAAAAAATATAAAGATTTAATTTAGCAAAAAAGATAAAAAAATTTAATAATTTTAATTGCTCGATCTCTTAGTTGTTATTGCTCTCTTTTATTTGAATCAATTTCTGCGCGCTAATTATCTTATATATTTTAAGAGACGTAATTGTAGTTCTGCATTAACTAAATTTAAAACTTCAAAAATATCGAAAAAATATAAAGATTTAATCTAGTAAATGCGAATAAGAATATTTCGATACAATAAATTATTAAGTTTCTTGTCTAACAATTGTTCTTCGATCGAAGATAAACTTTGCGCATTAAATATCTAATTTACTTTAAAAAACAAAGTTGTAGCTCTAAGTTAACTAAGTTTAACGCTTCGAGAATAATTGAACTATATAAAGATTTGACATAGTAATCGAGATTAAAAATATTTCGATAAGCTAAGCAATCGAGTTTCTTATCTAGTAGCAATTTCTTAATGCTTTAGAAATAATTAAAAGATATAAAGATCTAATATAGCAATTAATATTAAAAGTATTGCAAATATTAAAGTTTAACATTTAATATAGTAGCGCTTGTTATACAATTAACGTAAAATTAATATAGTTTAACAAACAATACTTAAAAAGAATAATTTTATATAATAAAGTTTTAATTAAAGTAATTACAATTTAAATAATATTAAACTTATAAAGTATACTTCTTGCGTTATAAATTAAAATATTAAAGATCAAATATATATATTTAGTTCTAATGTTCTGCACAAACTCTTAGTTTAGCGTTAGTTTAATAAATTTGCTTTATCTTTCTTTCAACTTTATGTCTTGTTCAATATCAAAATATTATTAACAAGCTATATATTGCACACTCAACAACATTGCTACAATAATTATATTACTTGTATTTGATTATTAAAGTTATATATATTAATACTTATTAAATTTATAGCATTATGTCTAGACTAATCGCGTCGAGTCGAGTTACCAAGTTCGAGTCAAATACTCGACTTAAATCTTGGCAATTCGTATTAATTCGATTCGAAAGTCTTGGCAATTCGATTCCTAAAGTTGAAATTAACAATTTAAGTCGATTTCTATACTTTGAATCGAAATTCGACTTAAAAAATCAATTAAAATCGCCAAGACTTAGTATTAGTATAAAGAAATTCTAAAATAAATAGTAAAAAATTATATTTTATTCTATAATCTTTTAATATAAGATTATTTAGTAATATATTATAGTAATACATTCGAGTTATCTAGATAGCTAAAGTCAAATTATTAACTTAACTTTTCTAGTTAAAGAGTTCGACAATCTTGTTTTGCATAATCTCGTTAAAGATTGTAAAAGAAAAAATTTATTGTATTTTACGAAAAATTTAAATTCTTAATCTTTTAACTCGCAATAACAATAATATAATATTTACGAGAAGTTAACAAAAGCACAATAATACTCTTAATAATATTATTATAAATATTGTGTTATTGTTATTAAAAGTTGAAACGCTCTATTACTAAGCTATTAAAACTTTGATATTTAAGTATACTTTATTTAAAAATATATAAAGAACTAATAACTCTAAAGCAATAGTATAATTCTCAAAAAGTTAAATGCATTATTCGAAAAATCGACTTAAATCGTCAAGATATTAGTATAAATATAAATTTAATTTAATAGATTCAAAATCTTAGTTTTATACTTTACTTAAATTGTTTAATTATAACTTGATAATATAATATAATAATGCAAAAAGATAATACATTATAATAGTAATGCATAATAGTAAACTTTCTAAACTATATATATAAAGTTATTAATTCAAAATCTTAATAATCTTGATTGCTTTACTATTATCTTAAAGAGTCTAATTTAAGTTATTTTTTATTTCGTCGTTATTCTTATCGTTATTATTCTTATCGATTTTATTGTTATTGTCTTTATTTTTCTCGCTCTTATTATTCTCTTTGCTATTATTATTATTATTTTTTGTTTTATAGTAATTATAACTTAATTTTTTCGTATTATTTTAAATTCTATATTAAGTCTCTTGTCTATTATTATTTTCTTTAACAATATTATGGAGATTCTTTATCTTAACAACAATAGAATTTGAAATCTCTTTTTTCTTTGCATTGTTCATGAATGCAAATTTTTCAGCAAAAATATTAAACAATTCTATAGAATTATTATTATTAGCTCTTCTTAAGTTATTAAAATTAGTATAATAAATAATTTGTTGTTAAATAATTTTTACAATCGATTTTATATAGATCGAAAAGCTTTTATTAATATTAAGCTTGTTGTTGACGCTTAATTGTAATATTAATTAGCTTAAATATAGAATACAAGTAATATATTTAAGTAATATATATCTTTTTAAAAGAGAATCTTATTACTATATTTGTATTCTTACGTAGCGTTTGTGCTTTTTCGATAATCTTAAATTAATTTACTTTCTTAGTCGCAAATTTCTTTTTCGCTTTTTGTCTTAATTTGTTTTCGAAATATTTTGTTATTAAGCTATTAGTATTGTGTGTTTGATTGCATTACTTGAATGCATTATTATAAATTTCTTTATTAATCTAATGCTTCTTAACTTTCTTTTTAATATTGTTTTTTATAATTTTACAATTCGATCTTGCAACTTTCTTTTATATAGATATTTTATAAAATTTCTTAATTTGTATTAAGAAAACTTTTCGATTGTTGCTTTGCTTTTTGTATAACTTTTTGTAATTATTATTTTAGTCTTTTGCGCAATTTCGACTTGCAATAGTTTTTAACTTTTTGAGTTTGTTAACAACGCTTTTATTATTTGTGCGTGTACTTAGCTTGTTTCACGAGTAATATATAGAAATAATATAGTTACTATATAGTTATATAGTAACTTAGAAGTTTCTTACAATATCTAGTAGAGTGCGACAAGATTTAAAGAGTAAAAGATTCGAAAAAATTAACAAAATTGTAAATAATGTGTTAACAAGTAATTTAATTAAAACAAAGTAAGAAATATTTGTATTAAAATTAGAATTAACATTTATTTATTAATACTTACTTTAAATTTTTGTTAATCTAAAATTATCAATTCTTTACATTAATATATACTTGATTTTGTTAACACATTATGCGCGTTTATGTTTGTTAACTTTCTTATTATTAATTTTACTTACTTTTATTGTTAATTATCGATTAAAATCTTTCTTATTACGCAATTTTTAATGCGCCTATACTAGTAATTGTTACCAAAATTATTGCTTATTTTATTACAATTTCTTTGTAATTGCTTTTAAATCTTTTATCTTTTAATTATATTTACGTAAATCTCTTTTAATTAAAATTGTTAAAATTATTAACTTTATTAATAATTTGTACAAATCAACAAATATTACATATAGATAATGCGAAATATCTTGCTTAGAATTAACATATTTGATTTGCTAAATTGTTGAGATGTTACTAAGTCTTTTCGCAATAAACTAGTTTCTTAATTTAATTGTAACAAGATAAATATAAACAAAGAAAAGTCTTAACAAGAAAAGAATGTTAAGAGAAAAAATGTTAGAAATGCTAATGTAATTAAGATAATGCGAACAAGTAATGTGTTTTTGACTAATATACTAATATTTTGCGATAGCAAGAACGAAAGTAGAAGTTCAATATTGTTGCTTTTCGTAAAATTAAAAAATATTAAAAGTCGATCGATTTCTTTATTTCTCGACATTTATTCTAGCGTTTAATTCGCGAAATTCTACATAATAAGATTAACAGTTTTAATTGTAAAAAGAACAATTATCGCATTTAGAGCTTAGATTTAGCGATACTTCAAGAAGCAACTAAGACGTTTATATGTATCTTTTTTTTTAATAAGTGTATTATCTCTTTGCATTATTATTATAATAATAGAATTGTAATTAATATTTTACGCACTATAAATTCGAATTTTGTAACAATTTACGCTAAGTGTATAACAATTTAATTAAAGAATTTAAATTTTATTAAGCATTTGATAAAGCAATTCAATCTTCTTAGTTAAAAATTCTACATTAATATTATGTTTTTCTTCTTAAACAATTATAATATGTTTTTTGTATTAGCTAAGAATTGAATCTTCGAAATTTTATTATTGATAAATTTTCTCTAGTAATTTAAGATATTAAATACATTATTTCTTTGCATTATTACTAATAGTATCTAATTATTTTTATAATTATTAAAGATGTTTCTTCTTCGAAAGTTAACTTATCTATTAATAAATTTAATTTAAAACAATCTTAAAATTTAATATAAAAAAATTTTCTTCTTTATTTATTGCTTGATTGTTATTCTTCTCTCTACAATATATATTTTACAATTCGAAAACAATTTCTTCTATGTTTAAATTTATAATATAATTGAAATACTTAATTATTACAATTTGCTCAACAATTTGCAAACTTATTTAAGATCGATTTTATCAATATACTTTTCGAACAAGACTAAAAGTTTGTTTAATACTTATTAATAACACTAAATATAAAAGTACATCTTAAGTTATTTGCGTTAGCTTTGAAAAGTTTGACGCATTGTCTCTTTAATATTTTTAGATCGAATATTTATTCTTTACAATATCGAAGCAAAGATATCAATTATCTTTATTTTATATTAAACAAGATTGTTAAGATTATCGAAATAAGAATCTCGTAATAGTTACAATAAACTATATTAACATTAGTAAAAAATTACGTATATTACTATATTGCATTACTTTTTTAACAATATTTGCTCTTTGCGCTTTTGCTCTTAAACTAATAGTCAAATTATAATAACGTCGAAAATAATTTTAATTTTAATTTTGTATTTGTTTTTGTAATTAATAATATTGTTGTTTTCTCTCTTATTTTACAACTTATAAAGATTAACTTTTTGCGTAAAATCTAGAATATTAACGAAATTATATAACGTATTGTTTAATTCTATTGTTCTTAAATAGTATTTTGCAAGCTTTGTTAAAACTTTATTGCAAATTTTAATTACAATATTTGTTAAAAAATAAATATTAACTCTTATTATCTTCTTTAGATATTTAAGATAATTAAATATTGAATCGAATACTCAAAATTTTGAAAAACATTTGTGTTAATTGTTTGCGAAATTATAAAAGTGCATTTGTAAAAAAAAATTAGTATATTATTAACAAGCAAAACTAAGTTTTATTTGTTTTTGTTAAGTTTAATTTATTAAATCTTTAAATTTTAAAAATATTTCTTTACTCAAAAATTAATATAATCGCATAATTAATATATTCGATAAAGTATAAAATAAATAAAGTTTTAACAAATACACATATCTTGTACTAGTTTTCGTAACTTTTTATTAATTTTCTCTTAAAAAACTTTAGATCGAAGCAAATATTAAATTAAGTTGTTAATAACAATTATAAGAGCGCAAATTTAATAAAATTAGCATATATATTATCTCTTTACATTACTACAAATTTAAATATCTTTTTAATTACATTAGATAAGCTTATGCTTCTTGCAATATCTTAAAGTTGTTTATTTTCTAATTGTACAACAATAGTGTTATTTATTGCTTTCGATTCTATAGTCGAAATAAAATCTTAAGTTACGAAATTAATAATATAAGTTAAACAAGACACAAAGTTCTATTGTTTGTTTTATTAAAACTCTCGTCGATTTAAGATCTTTTAAAGTTTGTTCTTAAGTGTGTCGTTATTACTTGCATTATTAATAATAATTTCAAGAAATTTATCTTTAATTTCGAAAAACTCCAAAATCTTTATAAGCTTTAACATTAATTAATAATCTATATGCTTAATATTAAGAAAAATAAATTTAATAAGATATTCGCGAAATTGAAATGCAATATCTACTCAATATATTAATACTCTTAAATAGACAACTCTTTAAGAACTAGATTATGCATTTAAAGCAATAGAAACATGTTAAATATTTTTAAGATCTATCTTAATTTTCTTACAAATTTAATTATATTTCGAGAGAATTATTTTAAATAATTTTGTGCGATTCAAAAGCATCAAATTTGAGTAAAGCATTTCTAATAACTTTCGAAATTAAGATTGTCGATAATTCGAAAAGGTAAATTCAAATTTACAAAAGTCTTGAATAGCTAATCTTCTCAATTATCTTAAATAAAGAATAACGACAAATTAATATAATTCTTTTTCTAAAGAACTGTTAGTTTTGCATTATTTATATGTATTATTAATTGTAACTTACGCAATTAAAAATTAGATTAATTGCAATTTGCAATCGAAATTATTTTCGTTTTAAACAAAAAAAAGATAGAAGATGTTTCTTTATATTCGATATGCTTAAATAATTGTAAGTAGTGAAATAATTCAAAATTTTATAACAACTTTTGCACACAATTTTTGAAATATTATTTACAATCGAAGCTATTTAAATATATTTGTTTTAAAGCTTGAATTGTGCTTCTATATTAATTTTTTTTGCCTAACGTAAATTAACAAATCTTGATTGAGTTTTGTTTAAAATATTGTGTTAACAATTGTTTGTAACTATTATATTTGAAATTAAGTATTAGTATTTAAACTTTATTTAACGTATTTGTTTCTCTCTCTTAAAACAAGTAGTAAATAATTGATAAATATCTTATTTAATATCTCGCGAAGAATTCTTTTTCTATTATTAAAAGCAAAAATAAGAGAACTTTAATCAAATTAACTCGCGAATTGATTAAGATATAAGCTACTAAATAGCGAGTCAAAAGAAATAGATTTGCTAGTATTTTTTTTTGTTTAAAAACGATAATTGACTTAAAGCTCTTAAAGAGTTCGACATTTTGCAAACAAAAATACAAATATAGTATAACAATATTCTTTAATAGTTCGAGAAAGTAACTCGAGAACAAAAATATAATGCAAAAAAGTAATACAAGGAACAACTAGTCTAAGCAAGCTATTTTAAAATAATATAAGTAAGCGTAGCTTTTGTGTCGAAGCATACTATTTAACACTCTAGCAAAAAATTCAAAATTACAATAACGTATATTCAAAAATAGAAAATCTTAACATAATAATATTATTTTTGATTTCTTGATAATTCGATTCGATTTCTAATATTAAAATCGAAAATCGAGTCGAGTCGAATCGAGTCAATTTCAAAATAATAGAAATCAAATTGGATTTTAAATCGATTCCTAATGTTGAAATTGTTAAGTTGAGTCGATTTCTAAAGTTGAAATCGAAATTCGATCTAACAATTAATCTAATTACGTCTTGTGTATATATCTTAATATGTTTATATATAGTAAGCTTATTAACAACGTAGCAATTGATAGAAGTCGACGTTTAAGATCTGCATTACAAAAAGTAATTATAATAATACATTAAATAATAAAGCATTATATATTAATTTATTGTATAGTAACTTAACATTACATATATAGAACGTAGCTAAGTATATATCTTTATCTTTTTTATTGTATTATTCTAAGTTTTCTTTATTACTTTGTTCAGAATATTGTATTGCTTTATTTTCTAATACTTTTTCTTTTTATATTAAATTTTATTATAAGCAGTATGTAGAAAAACAAAAATAGCAAGAACTTATTTTACAAATTCTATCTTTTTTATTATATATTACTTCAGAAACATTTGCTTTTATACAATAATTATCAATAATTCTATTTGCTTTTTTAGAGCTTAATATATATATAAATGTATTTTTATATAATTTATGTTATTTAGTTTTGTTAAGTAAAGAAAATATAAAAAGATATTATTCAAAAAATTACGCAAGCAATTTTAAATATACTGTTACTTCAAATATTCTTGCACAATCTTTATATAAGAATTGTTTTTTCTTTCAAGTACAAGCATATTTATTATTAACTATTTCACACGTTGCATCAAATATTCAAAATATCAAACCTAATAATAATAATAATCTGCAATCTAATCTTGTTGTTTCAACTCTTTTAGCTTCTTTTAAAAAGAAAGTTGAGAAAATTTAAACAAAATCTAAGATTCTTAATTTGAAATATACACGAGAAGAACTCTCTACTTTTTAAATTCAAACTTAAAATTTAAATTTCTTAAATAGATAAAATTATTCTTTTATAAATATTTTTATGCAGTTAGTAGATAAAATATCTAAATATATTCTTTTTGCACTTTCTTTATAGATGAAAACAACTTTTTCAAACAAGTTTTTTATAAGTTTAATATATATTAAGACTAGTCTAACTAACGGGTTAAGTTTTAATCCGAACGAGTTAACTCGCTCAACTCTAATTTTGGGATCGAGTAAAAGTTCTAGCTCAACCAAATAAGTCGAGCGTATAGAACGCGTCGAGCGCTCAATCTAACTTGTTCGATTACGTAATATTATATAACGCGCTAATTATATACGATTAGCGTGAATTTTGCGCTAGCTCGATCGAGTTAGCGTATAAATAAGATAAGATAAGATAAGCGAATGCTAACGCGACAAAGTTAGCTTAAATTCTTGGCATTAACTCAACGAAACTCGATTCTAAGATTGGGTTCGCGCCTTGATCCTAATTCAACCCTATAGAACTTAAGAGAATAAGTTAGATTAAAAAGAAAGTGTTTGATCTAATCTATCGATTACACTAGTTAAGACAATATCTTAATATATTGAATAGTTTTAAATTAAATTATATTTAAATTAAGAGTTTTAAAGTTATGTAGAATTTATTTACTATTAATAAATATGCGAAAGTTTTTACTTAATTCTTTTGTTTTTTATTTAGAACTACTTTAGTTACAAATAAAGAACTGTCTTTTATATCTATAATTAGACTTGCATCTTTAAAAGATAAAAAAAGATCTTTGAAAAAACTATTTTGTTTATCTAATAGTATTTAAGCTTTAATTAATAGTTTGTATAAGTATGTTGAATCTAATAAAATTTATATTCTTTTTGTTAAAGAAGAAATAAAGAGAAAGAAGAATAAACAACAATAGAAATAAAAGCAAGTTTCGTATTTATCTTTATTATCTTCTAATTCTAATTCTTCTTCAACAAAATCAAGTTCTTAATTTAATAATATATCTAGTGTGACCGTCGGGTCGGGTTTCAACCCAATCGGGTTGACCCGCCCAACCCTGACCCTGGGGTCAAGCAAATTTCCTAGCCCAACAGGGTGGGGCGAGCGAAGAATGCGCCGAGTGTCCAACCCGACCCACCCGATCACGTGACGTCACGTGACGCGCTAACCCAATTGGGCTAGCGCAGGGTCTACACTAATCGCATATGGTTAGCGTGAACCCTTGCGCTAGCCCAATCGGGTTAGCGCATAGATAAGATAAGATAAGATAAGCGAATGCTAACGCGACGAAGTTAGCTTGGGTTCTTGGCATTGGCCCGACGAAGCTCGACCCTAGGGTGGGGTTCGCGCCTTAACCCTGGCCCAACCCTACGGGGCCCAAGAGGGTGGGTCGGGTTGAGAAAAAAGTGTTCGACTCGACCCAAGGATCACACTAAATATATCTAATTCTTTTATTTCTAATGTAAATAAATCTAAGTCAAATAATAAAGAAACAACTATTATAGAAAGAAGAAATAATAATTCTTCAAGTTTAGAATCTGATTTATCAAATAATAATTTAAACACAAACTTTGATTAGAAACTTCTATTCTACAAGTTAAACAAAGTACAATTATTACTTTTTGATCTTTTTATTTTATTACTACAACAAAATATTGAATTTAATAAGTTTGACAGTTGTATTAATAGCTTCTTTGCTTGTTATTCTATTAATATTTGCATACAATTATTAAAAAACTTTGCACAAATATCTTAATATTACTTTGCATTTATATATTGTATATAATTACTTATTCTTAAGTATTGTATACAACAATACTTGTAGAAAAGAATTGAACAAATAGATTATAGTCTTTTAACTAAGTTATTAGTCTTTATAAATATATTTTATTATAACATAGCTATAGATTGATCGTTGGGCCAAGTTATAATATTATCTCTCTAGCTCGACCTGGCGCCAAGTTTGGGTCGCGACAATTTTTTGAAATCAAATCGCTCAAAGTAGTTTAGCGCGCTTTGCGCTAAACTACTTATAGTAATCGACTAAACTACTTTAAGCGATTCGATTCTTCGAAATTTTTTGACTTAAGTCTTAGCATTTGCACGTGACATTTCCGGGTCAACGCGATTAGTCTACATAGCTATTATTGCACTTGTAGAAATTCTTAGTTTGCAAATATATGCTTTCAAAGTTAACAAAAATAGTAGTTTTGCATTAAATCAAATTATTGTTTACAATAATAAATTGATTTCTTGTAAAGATATAATTGTTTCTTTATCTAATATAAAACATTTTTTAAACAATTAACTTTGAAAATATATAATATATTGTTTTTAGAGTTCTTGTTTAATACAAATATAATAGGCTTTTCTAATCTAATTTTATCTACACTTGTAGCAAAAGAAAATCTTGCAAACAACACAACATACACTTATTTCTTTACTTATAATATAAGTCTTTTACATTTTTCTTTATATTTGTCGAAGAAAGTACTTGCAAACAAAACTCTAAAAGAACAAATATTCTTTATAAAGAGAAATAAGTTAATATTTAAAACTAAATTAGTTTTAAACTATATAGAAAGTTTAAAATAATTTTTGTTATATCTTCAACTATTAATGCATTTTACTGCAAGTATTTCTGCTTAAGCAACAGAATTAAGTACTTTAACGTACTGTAATTCAATTACTTTTGTATAAAGAACTTTGTTATTTAATAAATCTACATATTTATTTATATTAAGATTATAATATACAAAGAACTTTTATATAACTAAACAAGAAGCATCTGCAATTAAATATTTTTGTACGACTATTTTTTATATTATTGCTTTATATATTGTACTTATTTTATTATTTAAGTATTTTATTGAAGTTAAGTATTTTAATTGAAAAATTGCTTATTTATTATTATTTTTTGAATATAAAGATATTTCTTTTAATATATAGTAACAATTTTCTTTATTATTACAAAGCTGTAGTTTATTGTATATTAAACAAAGATTAACTATGTCAAAGTATTAATATTTAATTCTTGCATTTGTTAAATATAGTATATATGAAGAGCTTTTCTTTGACAAAGAAAATAATTAAGATAAGTTATCTTTATATATATCTAATACTAATATTGTTGCAACAAGTATACATTATTTATAAAAAATAGCAGAATTTATATATGCTCGACAAATAAATACAATTTGCAATGTTTAAACAAATAAGTAAAGACAACTTCTTTTATTTAGTCTACGTTATTATAATTTCTTTAACTTGTATAAGATCTTTTTATTTTCTTTTTCAAATAATATATACAAATTTATTCTCTTTGTAACAGTTATATAAACACGCACTTTTTATATTAAACTACAAAGAATAAATATAGTCAAGAAAGTTTGTAAAATTATCAAATTTACAATATACTTTATTTTTAGATAATAATGTACTTTCTAATTATTTACTTGTATTGTTGAGAGAATTTCTTCAAGATAACTTTGTAATATTTAAATTAGAAGCACAAAAAGAAGCTTTAAAGCAAATGTTGAAAAAAACTTTATATTTAGCAGTTATACTAGCAACTTCAAGCAATAAAAGTTTCTTATATCTGTTACTTGCTTCAATAAATACAGTTGAAACTATAATTATAATTATATCTTCAACTGCTTTGAAGTTAGATCTTTTATAAAAAGCAAAAGAAATAAAGATTTCTGCTTCAATATATAAAGACAAAAAATCTATAGACAAACTTGTTCTTGTTTTAATAGAAACTGCAATATTATCAAACTTTCAATTATTCTTAATATTAGACTAATCGCGTCGGTTCGAGAAATCAAGTTCGATTCGAAAAATAAAATCGAATCGAATCGAAAGTCTTAGCAACTCGATTTCTAAAATTGAAATCGACAATTCAATTCGATTTTAAAAGTTAAACCGAAAATCGAATCAAAAAATCGAATCGAATTGTCAAGACTATTATTTTTAGTAAATTTTATTATTTTTAGTAACAATTAGTTGATAATTTAATAGAAATAATTAATCTATTTAAATTAATTAATAAATATATTAGATTGTTTTTATATTATATATTACTATTGTGCATTATCTAGAAAACAATTAAAAAAATCTAAACTTGAACTAAATTTATACTATTTTTAGTATTCTTAATATTCTTGGCAATTCGATTCGATTTTAGGTTTTAAATTTAAAATCGACTAAATCGAATTCGATTCGATTTTAAAATAATTGAAATTAAATTGATTTTCGATTCGATTTCTAAAGTTAAATTGTCGGTTCGAATTGATTCTAGAAGTTGAAACCGAAAATCGAATTAACAATCAATCTACTTAATGTCTTTACATATAGAAAACAAACTTAATAGAATTATTTTCAATAAATATTATTTAATTGTTACTACTGCAAATTACAGATATCAAATGTACAATTTAAAAAAGTTACAACTTAATACTATACAATTAACTTTTCTTTCTACAACTTTATCTATTTCTATCTTACAAGATATAAACAAAATGTTATTTCTCTCAAACTATATTGTTATTTAAGCATTAACTATATAATACAATATTGCATACTTAGTCAAACGTATAGTATTATATTTACTTCAAGAATAACTTTTGGAAGTGCTTGATTTTTTACTTGAAGAAAAAAATCAATATACAAAAGATAATAGAGTTTTGATTTATATAATAAGTATTTTACTTGCAAATTATCTTAGTAAATACTTGAACTATTAAGTTTTATATCGAGATATTAAAGACAAAGAGTCTATTTTGACGAAATTTTGTTTATAAAATAGTTTAGTTCTTGTTTGCATATTTGTTTTAAGCGCAGGTTTTAATTATAGTTTTGTACAAGCTATTATTTACTTTTAAAGTATATATTCTATTATTAACTTTGCACAAGAAAGTAATCAAATCAATTGAGATAATTAGCTTGCAAAATCAATTATTTTTATTCCTTCTTCTTTAATTCTATTTACAGAATAAGATTCTAAAGCACAAAAAACTTTTAAACTAATATATTTTGTAGAAAAAGTCTAGTGATAAAGAGTTTTAAATGCAGAACTCGATAATTAATATATAACTAAATGTTAAAAAGATTTACAAGCATTATATAATTTATATTAAATAAAAGAAGTTGAATGTAATACTATATAAGAAAATGTGCTAACAAGTTAACAAACAATTAAATTTAAAAGATTAAACTTCTTTTAAATATTTGCTTAATTTATAGATATCTATACTTTTTGTTTTACAATATTACTTAATTTAGAAGTATATCAAGATTATGTTTTTAAATATTGCAAACTTTAAAAATAAATTGTAAATCTCTATTTGTTTATATTAAAAGATATTAAAGCACAATTATTACTTACAATAGATTCTTGCTATTTTACTTATTTTTTATCTATTGTTATATGTTATCAAACTCAAGACTTAAACAATAATTATTATAAGTACAATTACATTATTCTTTTTATTATATTTTATGCATTTTACTTGCAATCTAATTTAAATATATATAAAGCTCTTTCTTCTTTCAATACAAAGAATTTTAATTAACGTAAAATGTATTTTTTATTAATGTTGAAAAAGATAAGATATTTTAGTATAAATACAATTGTTGCAATTATTTTCTTTTATTATATAATTAAGTTTTGTATGCAAGAATAAATTTAATTACAAAATATATAAATTGTTCAAAAGTTATTTGTTATTATTTCTTAGAATTATGCACTTGTTATATTAAATTCAAGCATAGAATTTTATATTTTCTTTAATTTATAGTCGATTTATGCACTTGTTTATTGAATTCAAATATAAAATATTATATTTTCTTTAAGTTTTTGATTTACAGTTAACTTATGCACTTGTTTATTAAATTTAGATATAAAATATTATGTTTTCTTTAAGTTTTTAGTTTATAGTTAAGCTATATACTTGTTTTGTTGAACTCAAACATAGAATATTATGTTTTCTTTAAGTTTTTAATTTATAGTTAACTTATACACTTTTTTATTAAATTTAAATATAGAATATTATATTTTCTTTAAGTTTTTAATTTACAATTAACTTATATATTTATTTATTAAATTTAGACATAAAATACTATATTTTCTTTGAGTCTTGTTTGAAAATAATTTAATTATATTTATATAGGTTGAAACTTTATAAAATAAAATTACTTATTATGATATGTTTTAAGAATAAGTCTTATAAATATTTTACTTTTGTTATTTTGTTATTTTTTATTTCTTGTTTATTTAACAAGATATTTTAATTAAAGATAAAAATTATTAAACTATAGATTTTATGTTAAGAAGTATAGCTATTTATTTTTCGATTCAAGTTAATCTAAGATTGAAATTTTTAAGTTATTTGATTAGAAATTTAAAGTAATTAAAATATATAATAAATAAATATTATATAGATACAATTGTAGCTTTGCATTATTTAAGTTGAATACTTCAAAAATAATTGAGAAATATAAAGATTTAATTTAACAAATAAGATTGAGAATATTACTGCGTAGATTGCTTCGATTCTTTTATTTTTTACAATAATATCTTTTCTCACTTGAATCAATTTCTGTGCGCTAATTGTCTTATATACTTTGCAAGACATAATTGTAGCCCTAAATTAGTTAAATTTAATGCTTTAAAAATGATTAAAATATGTGTAGATTTAATCCAGTAAATAAGGTTCAAAATAGTATTGTATAGTCTGCTTCGACTCTTTTATCTTTTAGCATCTTTCTTTATTCAAATTTATTTCTATGCGCTAATTATTTTACATACTTTAAGAGACATAATTGTAGTTCTAAATTAGTCGAATTCAATACTTCAAAAATAGCTAAAAAATATAAAGATTTAATTTAATAAATAAGATTGAAAATATTACCAAGTAATTTGCTTAAACTCTTTTATATTTTATAGTAATATCTTTCTTTATTTAAATCAATTTCTGTGCACTAATTACTTTAAATACTATAAAAGATATAATTGTAATTTTAAATCAAATAAAATTTAATGCTTTAAAAATAATTAAAATATATAAAGATTTAATTTAATAAATAAAATAATAAAGAATATAATAAAGAATATATCAAATAATATATCAACAAAATGATAAGATAAAAAAAGTTAATATTAGTTAATTCTAGTTAATATTAGCTAAGTTAACTATTAATTTTATATCTTAACTAACAATTGAAATTAGTTGATCTTGTTAGTTATTAACTAATTTTTAGCTAATTTTTAGCTAATTCTCTTAGTTCTTAGCTAGTTTAACTGTGTATTCAACTAATATTAATTTTGTTTTTTTATTGACTTTTTTAACACTTATATATTTTGCTTATTAGTACTTAAATATTGAATTAATAATTAGTTATTACAATTATATAATTAATTAATTAGTAATTAATTTAATTAACTAAATAATAATTATTTATATAGTTTAATATATATGCTAAAAAGGTCAATAAGAAAGTTAATAAGATAAAAAGTTATATAGAAAGTATTGTTTAAAGCATTGTTTAAAGCACTATTTAATACAAGTTATACGCTTAATTTAGACTAATCGCGTCGGTTCGAGAAATCGAGTTCGATTCAAATTAGATCGAAAGTCTTAGCAATTTGATTTCTAAAATTAAAATTAACAATTCGATTCGATTTCAATCTTTAAATCGAAAATCGAATCGAAAAATCGAATCGAATTGTCAAGACTATTATCTTTAGTAAATTTTATTATCTTTAGTAATAATTCAATTATTTTTAGTAACAATTAATTAATAATTTAATAGAAATAGTTAATCTATTTAAATTAATTAATAAATATATTAGAGATTTCTTTTTATAAATGCATTACTACTAAGCATTATCTAGTAATTAATAAAAAATCTATATTTAAACTTAATTTAAACTATTTTTAGTAATCTTGACATTCTTAACAATTCGATTCGATTCCAATCTTTAAATCGAAAATCGACTCAATTCGATTCAATTCAATTTTAAAATAATTGGAATCAAATTGGTTTTCGATTTGATTCCTAAAGTTAAATTGTCGATTCGAATTGATTCTAGAAGTTGGAATCGAAAATCGAATGAACAATTAATCTAGCTTAATTGAAGCTTAATTTAAAGCATATAGAGAGTTTGATAGAAAGCTATAAAGAAAGTTATAAAGAATGTTTGAAGAATATTTAATAGAAAATTATAAAGAGTATTTAATAGAAAATTATAAAGAAAGTTATAAAGAAAGTTATAAAGAATATTTGAAGAATATTTAATAGAAAATTATAAACAATGTTCAATACAGAATTATAAAGAAAGTTATAAAGAAAACTATAAAGAATATTTAAAGAATGCTTGATAAAGAATTATAAAGAATGTTTAATAGAAAATTATACAGAAAGTTATAAAGAGAATTATAAAGATAAATAAGTATATAAATAAGTATATAAAGTAGTTAGTAAATAGAAAGTAATATAAAAAGTATTGTTTAAAGCATTGTTTAAAGTACTATTTAATATATATTATGCACTTAATTAATATAAATTTTGAAGTATATAGAATGTTTAATAAAGAGTTTAATAAAAAGTTTGATATTGAATTATAAAGAATGCTTTTTATAAAGTTAATTAATGTATACTATAAAGTATGTATAAAGCATACTATAAAGCAAATTATAAAGCAAATTAATGTATTTTTGAATATATTGTATAAAGTATGTTTTAAAGCATGTTTTGAAGTAAGTATATAAATAAGTAAATAAATAAGTAAATAGCTAAGTTAATAGTTAAATATATAGATAAATAAGTAAATGTTAAAATATAAAAGTATATAAAAGTATATAAAAGTATATTGATATTTTGATTGTTGCTGTTCTAGAAAGTAGAAACTACAAAGAAAGAAAGAAGATAAAAACTTAAAATCTTTTAATGTTAGTTTTATAAAGCTTGAAGCAAAGAATACTAATTATATAAATAACAATACTATTCTTTGTTTTCAATAGTAGATAGAATAATAAATTAATATCCAAATATGTAAATAAACAAGTAAATAGCTAAATTAATAACTAACTAAATAGTTAAGTAAATAACTAAGTAGATAGAGAAGCATATAGATAGAAAGTTATGTAGAAAGAATTATTTAAAACTCTGTTTAATATATATTATGCACTTGATCGAAGCATAATTTGAAGCATATAGAAAGTTTAATAGAAAGTTATGAAGAAAGTTATGAAGAAAGTTATAAAGAGATTTTGATAAAACATTTGATAAAGAGTTTGATAAAATATTTAATAAAAAGTTTGGTAAAAAGTTTGATAAAAAGTTCAATAAAGAGTTTGATAGAATTCTTGATGCAGAACATATTCAGTTTCATTTTCTGGGCATTAGAGGAGGTTGTCTGACCATCATTTGCAGCGTATGATAACAGAAACGAAAACGTGCATGTCCTACAGATGTTTATTTCAGGCTTCACCACCAATGCGCACTGCGTCGATGCTTTGAAGAGATACCCATTAGTGATCCTTCATCTTCAATAACGTTTTTCACATTTGTGCAGTCCTGAACACAGCCAGCATTCAATTCTACATAGTAGCCGAAGCCAAGACCTCCAAAGCCTCCCATATGAGCAGAGACAACTTTAACCGAGGCTTTCGTCACTTATCAGCGAGTCAGCATTCAACGTTCGCTGAGCTCATTATCAGGTAACACGCGCCCTGAACGACACGTTCCTTTCCTGGATCCCAAAGAGAGAAAGAAACATCTCACCTCATGTCGAGTCTTCTACCACGTACATCTAAGAGCAGCTGTCGCTACATGTATGATGGGACGCCCGCAGCTGCCTGATAACCTCCGCAGGTCTTCAACAGTCCACTACCAGACATTTCCTACACCTCCCCCCAAGTCCAAAGGTCAACCACCTTCACAATCACCACCCTCCTCCCGCGGAAGCACTCATCATGGCCGCCATGGCTCGAATAGCTCCAGCCACGCGCAATCTCCCCTTCCGAAGAGACAGCTCGCCATTCTGGCTGTTATCGCATTGGCCGAGCAAACCGCCTTGAACTCGATAAGCCCATATCTCCCGCAGATGGCTTCCTCTTTTCCAGAAGTCAATGTTGGGCAGGTCGGTCTCTATGTCGGCACCATAGCCTCGTCTTTCGCCTTGGCACAATTCGCAACGAACTTCTTCTGGGGGTGGCTGTCTGACAGGATAGGAAGGAAACCAGTAGTCCTCACGGGTACACTCCTCACGGCACTAGGCTTTGTGGCCTTTGGCTTCTGTAAAACGCTTTGGCAGGCAGTTTTGGTTCAAGTGTTCATGGGTCTATCGAACGGCAATCAGGGCGTGATCACGACGTGTCTGGGAGAGATTACGGATCGCAGCAACCAGTCACGGGCGTTCGTCTATCTTCCGGTCATATACGGCCTCGGGGGGATTGCGGGCCCCATCGTGGGCGGTTTACTGGTTTCGAAGGGTGCGAATCCTACCGACAAGAATCCCTACCCCTACCTACTCCCAAACCTCTTCTCCGCTGGGGTTCTCTTTCTCGATCTGATCGTATCGATGATATTCTTAGAGGAGAGTCTACAAGAGGCAAGGGATCTACCTCCGCTAGGCAAGCGCGTGGGCAACTTGTTCACGTGGGCGTGGCAATTCGCAACCTCCAGTCAGCCAACTTACCTCAAGGTACCTGATCTGCCCAATTCGCATATGAACGGTGGCGATGGTGCGAACGGTCACGCAGACGATGAAGGCTATGACTCGGATGCCGACTCGCAAAATTCGATGCCTACGTTGCTTCCCCATCATGACACGGATCTATCTAGAGGCCAAATCTTCAACCGAGATACTCTGTGCCTCCTGGCCTCGTTCACCATCTTTCAGCTGTCGAATATTTCATACAATTCCCTATATCCTATCTTTGGCGCGGCTGACCCGCCAACGGGACGAAGCCTCTCACCCAAGGAAATTGGGTTCACTATTGCATTCGCTGGAGCTGTCACAATTCTTTTCCAGGTCGGCGTTTTCGGGAGACTTCGCGAAAAGATGGGGAATCGAATCACATACCGTGTCTGCATGGCCGGTATGGTCGTCGCCTACTTGTTGACTCCGTTTGTTGGTTACAAGGATGCGAAGAACGGTGATGGCGGCATATCGAGCGGCCAAAAGTGGCTCTGGGCCGAGCTTGGATTGGTTCTTCTCGTGAGATCTGTGGCAGCAATCGGCTGTCTGACAAGCGCACTGCTGCTGGTAAGAAGCGCATGGCTTGGAAACGCTGTACAAGCTGACAGTCCCTTCCCAGATTACAAACTCCGCACCCAACCATGCTACCCTTGGCAGAATCAACGGCCTTGCCCAAACACTATCCGCCGCTGGTCGTACCGTTGGTCCTTTCCTCGCTGGTGGCTTATTTTCGCTAGCCACGCACGTACGCCCCAAAGGCGAAGCTCTGGCGTTTGGCATTTTCGGCACAATTACTTCCATTGGGTTTCTGACGACCTTCGGAATCCGAGGCAAAGGCCTTGAAGGTGAGGAGTGGGTTGAGGAAGATGGGAGTCAGGAGGAGAGCGATGATGATGATGATGAAAATGATACGCTACGATAGATACGCAACAGGTTTAGATATTGTACAATAGGACTTGCTAGATGCTCGCTTGGGGAACGAGTGATGGCGTTGAGGGCGTTGAACATTGCTAAGGCCATGACAAGAGGGATGGGATATCTGCAATTATGGATTGTAAGTCTAAGGTACGGCTTGATGGCTCCAAATTGTTGGGATGCACCATGCTGCATCTACATAATTCTCTACATTTCGTACATTTGTGCCCGGGACGAAGAGGCCGAGCAATTCTAGCTCAAGGATGTGAAATTCCTAGGACGAAGTCTCTTTCGTTAGTAGTGCTCACGCCGACTATGCCTATTCCCAACCTCTACTTACGACCGGTTAAGGAAGAAGGTAGCTATGAGTTGAGAGGTAGAATATATGAAACCTCGACTTCACGTGTTGTCGTGGATCACACTTTGCCGGTCTGTCTTCAACACAACAATCACAATTTCTTCTCAATCCGCTTTAGTTCTCACTCGCTTTACAGAGTTCGTTGGAAGAGGCACAATGATTTACTTTCCACCACTGCGGCGCCTTCTGCTACCTGCCATCATCATCCTAACGCTCATCGTTTTCTATCGCTCCAGCTTGCGAGTGCCGACTTTCCCACCCTTGGTCCTTCACTCCTCACCGACTCCGCCCGAGGGCCTCCATCGCTCCATATCAGGTCTCAAGAACCAACCTCTGCCTGTGTTCAATTCCAGCAGCAACTATCTCTCACCACCAAAGCAGTACTTCTACAGCGAGACCTCCGGCAGAAACCGCACAACCTACGCGTCACCATCGCTCAATCCCGCTTTTGATATCCTCTTCAAGTGCCCCGTGGAACCAAACAGATACACGGGCCACATCCGCCTTCCAAACATCGTCCAGAACATCTCTCAAACCCCCCTCGGAGCGAAAGCAGACCATCGCGTCTTCTGGAACCCAACCGTCATCTCCCTTCCTTACTGGTCCAAGAACCAATACCTCCTCGTTAGCCGCATCGTCACGGACGGTAACCACCAAGAAAACGTCCTCTGCGAAGCCAATATCTGCTATGTTGGTTCAGGCGAGGATGCCCGGCCTGGCGAGCTACCTTGTACAGAGGATGATCTTCTCCACCTCGGTCCAGCAGGAGGAATGCGCTGTGTCACGCCTCCTTTCACGCTCAGTGTTCCGCCCACGCCTGCTGAGCACTGCGGAGGGAAATTCGGTACCTACGTCGACATACCGGGCTTTCACGACCCACGAATCTTCTGGAGCGGGAGAGGCGAGCCTCTAATGATGGTCAATACACAGTACTTGAACCCATTGTCCCGAATTATCTTACTACAAGTAACAAGTATATTGATAGATCCCGGTACGCCTGCTTCGGTCTCTGGCTCATCGACCTCCGCACTTTGCACCCGCCTCTCACATCGCTCCTGTCCACCTCCCCCACCCGACCCTCGCTTGGTCCTCTCAAATCCTACGCCTCCCTTACTGAACTCACTCGCAATCCGCCTTCGACTCGCTCGGCCATCGAAAAGAATTGGATGCTTTTCTTCCCCTCGACGGGTGAATCGTACATTCACTATGACCTTTCCACGCCGCACTCCGGGCGCACATTCGCGAAACTACTCGGCAGCGGGCTCACCACGACGAACTTGACGGAATCACTCGAGACCCCCTGTATGGAGAACCTGGACAAGGACATTACCGAAAAAAATCCTGCTAAGAAAGGGGGAACGTGGCATCAAGCTACAAACTCCCTACGACTGGTACTCTGTAATAGGGGTGATAAAGCCTGCAAGCCTAGCAATCATAACACTGTCTTCGTAGCCATCGCTCACCGCAAGCTTCCAAACATTCTGAAACTCCCGCTGCGATACGAACGGTATTTCATCGTCTGGGAGGCTAGTCCACCCTTCAGTATGCTCGGCATCTCGAAGCACCCTTTGCTGATGGCAAATGAGACCGCGAGTGGGTGGTCACCGTCCGAGAATTGGGATGATGACGCTACTAAGCGCGAAATCGTCTCGACTGCCAACAATCCCAAACACAATGCTATGGAAGAGAAGGTAGTCAATGCCACACAACCCTACATTGGGAAAGGTTATTGGGCGTACTTTACGTATACGGTTAGTATCTCCTACGCATGGGGCCGAGAGAGGGACGAGGTCGAGGATAAGAATGTGGGATATTTGGACGATGAGGTTGTGCTCAGTATTGGGGTTGATGATAAAGGACAGACATTTGCTAGAGTGGGGGCGGGGGACTTGGTGCAATGTCTGAGAGCTTGCGAAGGGAAGCCAGGATTCTAGAACAAGGGACAGGACAGGACATGTAAGAAAAGGAGCAAGCATTTAGGCGAGGGTACCTCCATCTGCTGTGTTTCTTGATTGGAAGATGTCTTAATACTTTTGTTGCTGACGGTCCTATGCCTATAAAGACCACTATCGATACCAAAGGCGCTAAGATACGGAATAAACTCAACCCCACTTCCCTATTGCTCGCACTAAAGCAGACTTGCGTAGTCATCTTAATCTTGACATTCAAGCGAGTAGATCAGAATGGCCGTGGGCTTCCTCAGCCTTCCCCTCGAGCTACGGACTATCATCTACAACCTCGTCCTTGTCGACCCTTCAACACCCCACCTGCGCATCTACAAACCTAGCCAACGGTTCAGCTATGGAGACAAGCATCTCCACAACGAAGCCAATCTTGCAAGGCTGGGGAAGTTCATGCGGCGTACACGTTCGTTCACGAAATCAATCCTTCCCTGGAGGCCACAAAACCCTCACCATACCCGGACTCGCATATCGCTATTGCTTGTCTGCCAGACCATCTACCATGAAGCGTCTCCAATATACTACGGGAACAACGCTTGGGATATCGGGATCCAAGGGCTGGATCCGTCGATCTCATTGTTCACGGAATTTCTCGATGCCATTGGGACACGGAACAGGGGCCTAATCCGCACGATGGTCGTCCTTTCTAGATTCGGATATTCTCACTTGTGGAAAGGCCCGTCAAAGGTGTGGGGCCGACAGGTGCAGAGATGTCAGAATCTCAGGACGGTAGTGGTCGCTATGGCAGGCGTGTGGGCCTTTCCGATGGCTAAGAGGAAAGCGTTTTGGGAGGAATATTGTCTGGAGGTGTGGAGCAGGCAGATTCCGAGCTTGGAGAGTATCCAGGTTTGGTGTCAGGATTACTACGGATCAGCTTCTCCTCTGTATGGGCAACGGCAGGTTGATGATCTGCTTCAAGAGCTGGGCCTCATTTCCAAGGAGAATGTCCTCGGTTTGGATGCAAACCAGGGATCATGAATGCTGACGAGGCAATGTCATTGCTACAGTATGAGGAACCGACTTATCTGGGGCTGCAACCGTCATGAGATATCAAGGAAGCACCAGGTGATCAGATTGGACCTTGACAACGCCCACTCTAGATGGAAACCTACGTAACAACGCCTAGCCGACTATGGAAAGCTTCAAGAATGCCGATATACTTCTCTGCCATGAACAATTGGGTCGTCCTTGACCCCAAACATGCATGGAATGCTGTCACGTCTTTCTGCTTTGAAGATCGGTTCTTTCCAAGCAGTTTCGCTATCACAGCTGGTTGTGACAGGTGACTGGAACACCCCTGGCGGCATCTGGGACTACGGCCACGCCAACAGCGATCTTTGGAATATCAATGGCGGGTTGAACGGCGTGACGGACATTTGCAGCTTCGGCGACCGATTCGGCTGGTCCACGCTACTGTTTGTATTCATTAGTGGAATGTATGACTATGGGCCAGGGATTTTGCATAGCGTGGGTTGACACTGGGGTGTTGGGAACACTTTATGGCGTATCGGCGTTGGCCCAAAGGTTGGGTAGGAGGCAATCTTCAGTGAGGGTACTCTACAGGCTAGACCAACAGCTGGCAAACCTGGATTTTTGATAGCGCATCCTCGTGAATCTAATGCTTTCTGGACTTATGATTATCAGCAATAGTCTCCCATACCCGAGCGGTAGCTTGACTCATTTCAGAGACCCAACTGACCGACGCAATCACGCATTGACGTGTAGGCGATCTTTCAACCAAGACAGGCAATAATCGACGATAAATGTACATGCGAGAACTCTTTATCAAAAGAAGTTATCGTGCAGAAGAGGAATAATTGATAGCATTTTATAGTCGATCGATGTATATTGCTAATCGCGTGTCCACGGACAATATCGTCAATACGTGATTGCGTCGGCTTGTTGGGTATTCAAGATTTACTTAGCTGCCGCTTGGGTATGGGAGACTATTGCCGTATGATTATTGTGAAAAAACTCTGCCCTGTGGCCTAAACTTTCAGTAGTCACGTGCCCTGGTCGGTTCCTGGGATGGGCTTGGCAGGCTTGGCGATCCTGCTCGTCAGTCAAAACTTTGGCGGGGCAGAAAAAGCATCCTGATATATCTTCCATCTTCCTCAGCAAGATATACCAATCTTTTAGTTCGTAACCAATTGCAAGTGTCTTATACCTGTCTGAATTAGCATCGTTCACTCACACTGCTTTCCTCCCAGAAATTTCGTGAAGACCTCTGTCACGCTTCTCTACATGCATTGATCTTTTGCGCCCAGCCCACGAGGTCCGATTCCTGCTGACAAGGCCAATTGGGCTGCCAGCAATAGCCGCATGTGGTCCGCCTTGATCTAGCGGCGATGCTTTCCCTTCGCTTTTCGGCGGCCAATGCTTCAGCACTTCACAGCTGCCGCCCGGTGAAGGGACCATGGCGGCATGCCCTATCCCGCAGTACTGCGCCCAGAAGCGTGCTTCCAGCGATTACCTCCCTTTCCAATATCAAACGGCGGCAGTACACGTCGCCAGCTGACTCCCAGTTCTCTACACGCTCCACTGTCGTCCAGCTGCTAAGCAACATTGGCTCTAAGCGAGAAGTACAACAATACCTTTCACACTTCACTTCGGTCTCCTCGCAACAATTCGCCGTCATCAAGGTTGGAGGAGCCATCATTACCGAACACTTACACACCCTCTCCTCCGCGTTGGCGTTCCTAAACCATGTCGGACTGTTTCCTGTGGTAGTACATGGGGCGGGGCCCCAATTGAACAGGATGCTAGAGGCTGCAGGGGTAGAACCACAATTTGAGGACGGCATAAGGGTAACAGATGGGAAGACTTTGAATCTGGCGCGAAATCTTTTTCTAGAGGAGAACTTGAAGCTGGTCGAGGCGCTCGAGGACCTAGGTGTAAGGGCACGGCCAATTACAACTGGTGTCTTTTCGGCGGACTACTTGGACAAAGAAAAGTACAACCTTGTGGGGAAGATCAAGAAAGTGGATAAGCGACCTATCGAGGCCTCGATACAGGCGGGATGCCTACCCATTCTTCCCAGCATGGCCGAGACCATGGAGGGACAAGTGCTCAATGTCAATGCGGATGTCGCCGCAGGGGAGCTGGCTCGAGCATTGCAGCCACTGAAGATTGTATATCTATCAGAGAAGGGTGGTCTGTTCAATGGTGATACGAATGAAAAGATCTCGGCCATCAATCTTGATGAAGAATACGACGACCTGATGAAGCTGTGGTGGGTTCGTCACGGTACAAGGTTAAAGATCAAAGAAATGAGAGACTTATTGCAAGATCTTCCAAGGTCGTCAAGTGTTGCCATTATCCATCCTGCAGACCTTCAGAAAGAGCTCTTTACTGACTCTGGTGCTGGGACCCTGATTCGAAGAGGGAACAAAGTGCATGTCAACACCCAGATCTCGCAATTTGAGGATTTGCAAGCGTTGAAGGATGTGCTGGTGCGCGACAGAGAAGGCTTAGATGCTAAGGCTGTCGTTGATCGTTACATAGAGAGTCTTGAGGAGCGAGAATTCAAAGCCTTCTTTGATGAAGGAATGAGCGCATTGGCAATAGTCCTTCCGCCGCATGATGGTGCATCGATAGCGCAGCTGGCTACGTTCAGTGTCTCGAAAGCGGCTTGGCTAGCAAATCTTTCGGACAACATCATGACCAGCATCAAGAAGGAATTCCCCAAGCTCATGTGGACCGTAAAGCAAGACGACGAGAACTTGACATGGTTCTTTGACAAGGCTGATGGAAGTCTTTGCCGACACGGCGAGGTCTTGTTCTGGACTGGGATTGAGAGCGGAGACGAGGTTAAGGAGCTTATGGTAGAATTCGGGAGGCATGGACGACAAATGTTTGGTGATAACAATCTCGAATCTAGACTAAACAGGGCAGCGAGAGCAGCGCTTGACCAGAGCGCACGCGCCCAGCAAGCACGAGCGTACTCTACATCATCTCGTCAAGCATCACGAACGAACGTCTTACAGCGGCAGATACAAGCCAGGAGGATAGCACCAGCTTCATCACGTAAATACGCAACCACCACGAACCCGTAGGTCTACTCCTTCCAATATGAGAAATCGTCATGTTCACCTTCCACCAGCAACCCACCAATCGGGCGGAAAAATTCGTCCAACTTGAAGCCTGCCAGAGTTGCTCTGATAGGGGCCCGAGGGTACACAGGCCAAGCGCTGATCAACCTGCTCAACGCTCACAGTAACATGGACCTTCGCCATGTGTCGTCACGTGAGCTTGCGGGTCAGAAGCTGAAAGGATATGAAAAGCGAGAAATAACCTACGAGAATTTAAGCGCCGACGATGTCCGGCGGATGGAGGAAAAAGGTGAAATCGACTGCTGGGTCATGGCCCTACCTAACGGTACTCACTCGACATCCTTTCCAGAAATTGCCTGTACTCATTGCATCACAGGCGTCTGTAAGCCCTTTGTCGAAGCCATTGATTCTGTCGGGAACAAAAACACTGTCATCGTCGACCTCTCCGCCGACTACCGCTTCACGCCTGACTGGACCTACGGCCTTCCCGAACTCATCACCCGTGGCACCATCGCCCGCGCCACCCGCATTGCAAACCCTGGCTGCTATGCCACCGCCGCCCAAATCGGCATCGCGCCACTTCTCCCCCACCTCGGCGGCCAACCCACCGTCTTCGGCGTCTCAGGCTACAGCGGCGCCGGAACGAAGCCCAGCCCCAAGAACAACGTCGAAAACCTCACCAATAACATCATTCCCTACAGCCTGACAGACCATATCCACGAACGGGAGATCTCCGCGCAATTGGGGACGGAAGTGGCCTTCATCCCGCACGTGGCCTCCTGGTTCCAGGGAATCCATCACACCATCAACATTCCCCTCTCCGCACCGCTCACCTCGCGCGACATCCGCAACCTCTACCAGGAACGCTTCGCCGGCGAGCCCTTGGTGCGCATCACAGGGGAGCCGCCCAGCGTCAAGGACATCAGCGGAACTCACGGCGTCGAAGTCGGAGGCTTCGGCGTTCATTCCAGCGGCAATCGGGTGGTGAGCCATCCTCCGTCCTCCCCACGGGGGGTTTCACAACCCTTCCTCATGCGTCCATCCCAGATTATGATTGCTGACGCGCGTGGATTAGGTGATCAACGTAACGATCGACAACCTACTCAAAGGCGCAGCGACACAGGCACAGCAAAACATGAATTTAGCGCTCGGATATGGCGAGTTCGAGGGGATACCACTCAAGGAACGAGGGAGCGGCGGGCTGCAGAGTTTTTGATAGGGTATTATTCAAGATTCTGTCTCGGGTAAAGAGCCCCCCCCCCCACATTCGATATCTTCCACTTTCGACGGCACTCCCCTGCTCGAAAATCAGCAAACCCTACGGGAACCCCCAAGATTCTTCGCTATAAATTCCCCCAGATCCAACAAGGTCCTCTTCATACCTACATCCTCGGTGCTACATCAACGTTGAATAAGACACTCGGTTTGGACGTCGTTTCAAACCCCCTGATTCGTCTCACACCTCACTTGAGATAGGCACCCGAGATCTTGCCCGCCAGCTCAGCCCCCATCACCCCCCACCCTGACCCCTCCCCACAAACCCGCAATCAGCTGACACTTGACTAATAATGGATGCTCGTCTCTCTTGCCAAAGCGACGTGGTTTTGAGACGCATGTTTCGCATGCGTAATGTGAATCGTTTTCTTGCTTCAACGAAGCGCCAGAAGATATCTTTTGTGCGAAACTTACACATTAATCGCACAATAGTCAATCAGAATAGGGGTTTTTATGGAAAGTAAATTTCAACGTAAAATTTTGCAGGATTTGGGTGATGCAGATAGATTGATTTCAAAAATTGGGCTTGAAAAGTAGATTGTTGTTTCGTTCAACCTACAATATGCCGGAATCGGATCCGGAGTTCCCTACACACCTTACCTCTATGGAGTCTACGAAATCGGAACAGACCCCAAGTATACCCTCACCTCAGCACACTGAAGTTTCTAGTACCAACTATCCTCGAAGACCGACAGCTACCAGGGCAGATATTGGCACATATAGCTGCACCTATCACGGCTGTACTCAACGCTTTGATACACCATCGAAGTTGCAGAAACACAAATACGAGGGTCATCGCCAAGTCAGCCCCACGCACGCACGATCCGGCTCAGAGGGCGACATTGGCTCACCTTCTACTGCTGCTCTTGCTGCCAGGAACAGCCAGGCCGGCCCGCACAGTGCGAGCGGATTAAGCCGAGCACTGGTAAGCCTTGCAACAACATCTTCTCACGGCCCTCGGATCTCACTCGGCACGAAAATACCATACACGATGTGCGTCAGAAAGTTAGGTGCCAGTACTGTACCGAAGAGAAAACATTCAGCCGTAGTGACACGCTCGTTCGGCACATACGCTGTGTACACCCGAGATGGAGTTCCCTGGAAAGACGAGCCGGAGAGGAGCTCTGGTCCCTGTGTTACATTCAGCGACGGCTTTGGGTTCGGGCCAGGCCTAGATAGAAATACTGTTTCTTTATTGGAACACTCGACCGGCAGTACTTACATGTACCCCTCTTACTATCCCAAGCCTACTAGGGCTGGGGGGGTAGCGGCAGATTCCGCTTTTAGTTTTTGTACTCATGCGGCGGGCGTGTTGGATAAGAGCTGGTTAGCTAGAAGGATGGGATTCCGCACGGGCCTTCAAAGATGACAAAGCTAACATTACGTGAGACTTTAGAAGGAGCAAGATAGCAGGCTAATCCTGAACAGGATATTGTGTTGGACTTAATCTATACCACATTCGGCATTTCACTCGTACTATCCCTGTCGTTGCTGGGCTTCAGATTATTCAGCATCTCAAAGTCACTCGAGGCTCGAAATCGTGCACCAAGCCATTCCAGGAGCATATAGAAGGTGGTGGGTCCCCGTGTTTCCACACAATGCCACTTCTACCAGGGTCGGCCGTCTGTGAGATTCGACAGGCCAGGACATAATCTTCCTTCCGACTACGACGATGGCTTCTTGGATCCTACCCTTCTGCCTATGCATGCATGCATTGGGAACATTCGCATCGATTCTCTTCTCCGGTGGAACGGTGATTGCCTTTGATAAGACCACAGAGTCCCTTCAGATATTCCGAAATGGTTCAGTGCTTGTCGAGAATGATCGCATCTCTCAAGTCATCAACGACACATCGAGCATTTTCCCGATGTCTCCTGATACGGAGATCGTAAATGTCTCCGGCAAGATTCTCACACCTGGCTTCGTCGATACGCACCATCATTTGTGGCAGTCGCTCTTCAAGACTCTCGAATCGAATGACAGCCTGGCGACATACTTCACCCTCTTCGGAGAGACTGGACCCGCAGAAACTAATTTCACAACCGAGGACAGCTACATCAGCCAGCTGGGCGGTGCACTCGAGTCGCTCAACGCAGGGGTAACAACGATCGTCGACCACGCCCACGGCCTATGGTCCAACGACACAGCCGACGCCATCCTCCAAGCCGACATCGACAGCGGCGCCCGAATCCACTTCGCCTTCGCAATCCACCCACTGACCAACAACTGGACGATCCAGGACCAGATGGCCAAATTCCAAGCCATGGCAACCCAAGGCCTCTACCTCAACACCACCACCTCCCTCGGAATCGCCTACGACCACTTCGTCGACGGCGCAGCCTCCCAAACCGACGCAGTCGTCGACCTCGCAATCGGAAACAACGTCTCGGTCGTAACATCCCACTGCGTCGGCGGCCCCTTCAATCTCTACAACGGCCCGGAAATCCTCTCGCCGTTCGGGATCCTCAATACCTCCATCCCCATCATCATCAGCCACGCCAGCTACCTCACAGCCGAGGGCATGGCCATCCTCCGCGCCACGAACCAGTACATCGCCTGCACGCCCGAGTCAGAGCTACAATTGGGCTTCGACACACACAATGTAACGCGGCTGATCCAAGACCAGGCCGCGTTGGGGGTGGATACCAATTTCGGCTTCAGCACCGATATCATCGGGCAGGCGCGTCTATGGCTGCAGCGCCTGCGCGGGCTGAACTATGAAGATGTGCTAGATGAAGGGTTGTGGCCGAGTAACAACCCCATGAGTGCGAACCAAGCGTTCTTGCTCGCGACGCGACATGGTGGGCTCGCGCTCAGGAGGAACGACATCGGGATCATTGCGGCGGGCGCTAAGGCGGATCTGGTGGTCTTCGATACTACCAAGTCGGCGAGTTTCCTGGGCTGGAACGACCCGGTTGCGGCGGTGATGCTGCATGCGGGCATTGGGGATATTGAGCATGTCCTCGTTGATGGGAAGTTTGTTAAGAGGGATGGGAAGTTGACGTATCCGGACTATGCTGGTGTGGCGCAGAGGTTCGCGCGGAGTGCGGAGAGGATACAGTCGTCGTGGGCGGAGATTCCGCAGCCGCTTTACAGTGATGGGGGTGGGTATGAGTATGGATTGACTGAGCAGGTTGATACGCAGAGGGGCGATGGGACGGGGTATGGGCATTTGGAGGTTGAGGGATAGGTTGCCCATGGCCAGATATGACATCGGGTCAGCACTATCTCCGGACAAATCTCAGGATCTACCGAATGTGTCCATCCATGCAAAATCCCATCCCAAACCCATCGCATCAAACCCTCCCGTTCCGTCCTGAATGCCCATTCGTAGCGACGCCCCCACTAGCCCTCCACCGCTCAACCTGCTCATGCATCATCGCCTCGAATTCCTCCTGCTTAAACACCTACGAAAATCAGCACGGCTCTCCATCCCCATTGTGTAAGCGTGCCACGCCTCCTGGATGTTCTGTAGGATATGTTCCGTGATTGAAAAACAGTTCTTGTTCGGATACGTGTTTCATGTTGTAAGGTATCTGTTGTAATTCCGTCAGAAGGATTGTCGTAAAAGGGGTAGAGCAGGTTGCCGCTTGATTTAAGACTGCTCATAAATTCATAGTAAACTTGGGTCAGAATAAACTCTCCGTTTCGAAACTTGATCAACTCGTTAAATAGTGCATCTCCTATAAGATAACGAATTGCCATCCATAAGCACAGTTGTTAGGAGGGCAGGGTTCTGACCGACGTGACAATCTATGGCTATCTAGTACCAGCGAGCAGCATGCGTAAAGCCTGCGAGTGATGGTGGCATGGATGCACTCCCGATCTTTGTAATAATCGACGGTGGAGAGAAGGAAGAAGAGAGGCTTCCTTATCTCCGAACAGAAGGTGCTAGGGTTTCGCACGCACATGACTCGCCCGCGTGGCGGAGTCGCGGTGTAACGTATTCGAACACGGAGTAATTGACTTCCGTCGGCTAGATTACTCACAGACTTCATCTTATTCGAAAAGAAATACAGGCCCAGCTGACGCCTGGAGCAGCCACCATGTTGGAAACGAAAATGAACAGTAAGTTTAATTGGTTGGCGATAACATAACTGATCAAAAGATAGAATATTCGACCGTACCTCGGCCGTACTTTCGGCAACAAAACATGCAAAAGGTACTGTACTCCATGGTGACGCTAAAGTCTTGGCGTAGATGAGACCCCACTCCTTAGCTCCTGCCATTTTGATTAACCATTTTTGGAGTGCCGCGCGGTGGTTCCAATTTGGACTAGTACCAATTTGACTGTGAAGAGGCCAGTCTCCATCACCGCGCGCGGCGTTCAGAAGAGGAAATTGGATGCCTGGGACTAAACCCAAGACAGTTGATCTTCGTGGCACGATTTCACTTCGATTGCTATGTGTATGAAACCTAATGTCCCAGCTTATAAATCGTTTTACTCCGTTCTGCTCTACGTAGGTTGCACCCCGATGAAATGTCGAAAGACAGATGTATAAATAGAGGTGGCCTAGGAAGCGAGCAGAACACATCAATTCTCAGCTCCAAATTGAACATTTTTCCGATTGCTAAGTTGCTAGATTTACCTTGAACCATTTTTTGGTCTTCTCCTACCACCAGAATCAATATGGTTACAGTCGCAGTCGCCGGAGGCTCTGGTAATGTAGGCCGTACCATCGTGGATGCGTTGAAGGAGAGCCCAAAACACAATGTTATTGTCCTGGTGCGCAAAGTAAGCAGCTGTCACTATAGGTTCTGAGTGTTTCTGCAATTCCTTACCAAAATGTTCCATAGGAATCCAAGGCTCAGGAGATGGACGTCCCTGTCTTTGCTGTGGACTATGGCGATGTCGAGTCGGTCTCTCGTGTCCTAGAGACAAACAACGTCCACACCGTGATCTCTGCCCTCAGTGTCAGGGGCCCTGATGAGGGTGCGTCCGAGATCAACCTCGTGAAGGCTGCAGCAAAAGCGGGAGCGACAAAACGCTTCATTGCGAGTGAATACGGTGTCTTGGCCCCCGCTAAAAAGTAAGTATCCATTCTGTCAACTTGACACCACCCACCCACGATCCAGAGAAGTACTAAACAAGCTTCCACCAACGATATAGAAGCCAACAGTTGCCGCAGCACGAATTCCGCCTCGCTACGATTGCCGAGTTGCAGAAGACGGACCTCGAGTGGACAAGAATTCACAATGGCTATTTCTTAGATTATTATGCCATTCCCCACATCGAAAGCCACATGATGCCAGTTGCGTTTGGTGTTGACATGGCCAACAAGGCAGCGGCTGTACCGGGCACAGGCAACGATACCGTGTCTTTCACATACACTAAGGATTTGGCCAAGTTTGTCGTTGCGGCACTCGACCTTCCGAAATGGGACGAGTCTTTGTTCTGCTATGGGGACAAGGCGACGTGGAACGAGCTTCTGAGCATCGCGGAAGAAATGAGAGGTCAGTTCATTTTTGTTGCAGCTCTTTAGTGTCCGCAAATCGCTGACATGAGCGATAATACTCAGGTTCAAAGTTCACTGTGGCATATGACAGTGTTGAGAGGCTTGAAAGAGGCGAGATCACCGAGCTGCCCTCGAACCCTGCGATGTACCCTTTCTTCCCAAAGCAACTTTTTCAGCAATATTTCGGAAAATTTGGATTGTATGTCACGGAAGGTTTTTTCGATTTCCCGGAAGATAAAACCCTGAACAAGAAATTTCCAGAAATCAAGCCAACCACGGTCAGAGAGATGCTTAGTGTTTGGGTCGGCAAGTAATATTACAACGGTACTCTTGAGAGAAAAGTGTTGGCCAAATGATTGTGAAGAGCTCTTGGAGTACCTTACCGGTATGCAGGGTGGATAAATTAGCTTCAATATGAATACAGCCGTTCTTTGAGCATTCAATACTATCATACTCTGTCTGAGTTGCATGACTATTTCACTCTAAATTACCGTCAACATCTACCCTACTCTCATCACCTAGACCAGCAATACAGGTGCGCCCAAGATACGGAAACAAGCCGCTAGATCCCATGTCTCACGATCCAGAGTTTCTCGATTCTCCCACACTCTCTCCATGATTTTTCGAGCTTCACCTAATGCACCAACCATGCTTAGCTCATCCATCCCTGCGAGCAAATTCCGCAATTCCTGTTTATGACTGCCTGCCTCAGACATACAACCTGCGACGCAGAGTGGCCAGGCTAGTGTCCGTAGGTGGGTAGAGCAGTCGACTGTCCGTAGTAGCTCGAGCATTTGAGACACGCCACAGCGTATTTCTGCGTTAGATGGCTGCCAGCCAGAAACAACAACTGCAAGGTATATGTGAGCAGCGTGGGCCCAGATCCTTGTAGGGATTGTAGACGACCTCGAGGACGTAGAACGGTGACCGTTGAAGTAAGACCGAAAATTGAGAGAGTTATCTTTCTGAGGGCCTGAAGTTGCCTTGTCGAGGCGAGAAATCCCATCATTCAGGGTACGAGATATATGGCTGGCGCGATCAACAAGTTCAATCGTTGATAATCTAGCAGCCTTTTTCATATCCTTTTTCCATGCATCTAGAAGAGTTATCCGGCTAACTGCGAGCAGGACCCAGTTCTGACAGCCAGCGAGACTCGACAATTGGACCGGAACCATACCAAAATCTGGCTCACCATTGTCTAGATCGGCAAGAAGATGTGGATGATACTCAGTTAAACGAGGCGGCTGCTCAAGGGAAGTGCTGGCAATGATATCGATGAAAACTAGGAGACCGGTAAAGAACCGAAATCCAGCCTGCTCTGGGCTCCAAACGTAGCCGCCATGGTCGAGACCATACCGGAGATGTAGAGTCATTGCATCCAGCACGGCAAGCAATTTAGGTTCAGACCCCTCTGTGGTGGTACTCTGCCAAATTTCTTCAAAGAGTGCGAGAGCCGGCGTAAGATGTAGGTTCCAGTTGGCGGACCTACTCAGCGCCACCTCGAAGATCAGGAACTGAGTGATGCTCTCCATCACTCGTACCTTCTCAAGTAGCGTCGATTGTGAGCCACGAAAACTTAAATCCTGTATGTCGTGTTGGATCATCTCAAAACACATATCCGTTTGCCTCCCAACTTTCTCCCAGAGCTGAATTTTGCACACGTCATGTTGCCCTTGGTATACGTCAATCAGCGTAAATATGAAGAAGTAAACGCTTAGGCTCATTGCCGAATGGAAAGCAACTCTGCTCCGTCTCAGAAGTACCAGTACCCAGCTACGGCCCGTTTCGTGAAGACCTGGTTGGTAGAACGGGAACAGAAGGGGGAACACGTAGTCCAAGTACTTCATCAGGAAATCGAATTCGAAATCCCGACCGCGTGACAGAATTGGGAGATGGTCGTGGACTTCCTCGTACTCGTCTAGAAAACCGAGTACGGATGCAATCCACTGTATCCTATCAACCTCCTTCGGAGCTGGTGGATTCAATCTCGGGGTAGCTTCTAGTGTCGATAAATGCAGAGTTTTAATATTTTCGTTTGGTTGATTTGAATCTTCAACTGTTCCCGCCTCCTTGTTTGAAGAGGACCCAGTTACATTGTTGTATATCGTGTGGATCTGCGGCTGTCTTAGCATAGAAGTCTTATCTATGAAGTCTTGTCCTGATTCAATGATGAAGTTCCAGCCTCCTGTATCAGCTGTGGTAACCTGGGCTGTTTGCCTCTCTCGCCGGGTGTCCGTGCGTCGCTTAATCTGGGCTTTGATTCTCTCCGTCATTTCCCTCTGTTTCGTCCCTCCATCCATCCAGTTTGGCCTGATGGTGCCACCATGACAAGAGATGTCCAATGCGATGCAGTTTCTGCATTTGGGTCTGCCCTCATCGCACTTCTTTCGGCGAAGGCGACAAGTCCAGCAGCCACCCCCGCTCTTCCTCTCGCTAGCCATCAGCGAACACTAGCTCGGTTGTTCATCGTTTGAATTTAATTACAGATGCAGGTTACCATGGTTTGTGGAGGAAGTGGAGTCCAACAAAAATGGGTTGAGAGAGAGAGTTGTTGATAAGTAAGGTGTCATGCAAAGATTACGAGCCTGAGAGATAAAGCGCCAACAGCAGGGGTAACGTAGATCACCACGTCATTCCTACTTGCACGTTATTCCCACCTTTTTACTGTCAAAATCGCGATTTTTCGCGATTTTCAACTTATTGTAGCTTTATCACAGCTTATCTAATAATAATATAATTATAATATAATATAGATTAAGTAATTATAAAGTTATAATATTATTTATATCAAGATCTATTAATTAATAAGTTTATAAGAGTAATATAAACTTTTATTATATAAAAGTAACTTTTTTAACTCGATAATTATATAATAATTACTATATTTTCTATATTAAATCTAATAAGTAAGATATTAATAACTTAAACTTCTATTTTTTATTTAGAATAATAATACTAAAAGATTTTTATAAGACTTTTTAAATTAAATTTAGATTAAATTATAAAATTATATCTTCTAAATTAAATATTTAAAATAGAAATATATATTTATATTTAAAATATAAGATACTTGTAATATAATATAAAAAGCATAATAATTATTATATAGTTATTAAATTAAAAAAAGTTACTTTTATATAGTAAAAATTTAGATTATTATTAATACAATAGTAGAGTAAATTAATATCTACTATAAACAAGAATAACAAATATAAAGAAAAGAAACTTCTCTAGTTTATATTTAATTAAAAAACACAAATAAATTTATTAATTGCAAAGTCTTAACAATAAATATATATATAAGTGTTTTATTTTTATTTTGTATTATTTTTAGTCTTTACTTTTATTATTAGTTATATAATTGTGTTAATATATTTAGCAATAATAATATAGAAAGAATATTAAGTTATTAAATATTATTATTAAATTCTTATCTTCTTCTCGATAATATTTGCAAATATATTGTATAATTATAATACAAAAATTTAGAGAAACTTAATTTAAATAAATCGAATAAAATACTATTATATTATGATTTCTTTTATAAATTTTAATCTTGTTATTTAATTCGAATTTGTATTATATATAAATTTAATATTTATTATTATTATTAATCTAACAATTTAGATTGTTCTCTCTATATATATTATTTCTTGCAAATATTTAAAACACATAAATATTATTATAATAAAATAGAATTTAAAGCAATTTGTTACGCTAGTACTTTTGTAAGAGATATTAGAGATAAGTTATGCTATTAAAGAGATTTGTAGACGTCTTTAAACAATGTAAGCAATTACTTAATAACAAGAATTACAATTGTAAATAGTTTTATATTTAATAAATCTTTACAAATAATTTAATAAATTAGAGTAACAATAAGTAAAGACTTAAGATAAATTGAACATAATCTATAAGAAAGTTGCGTTCGAAAGCTATATATCTTTTTATTATTTAGAATTTAAGATGTTTAAAATATTTAAGATCTTAATTCTAATTTTAAGATATTTAAGAGTTAAGTTATCTTAATTATTTTAATTTTGTTAATAAATCTTCTCTTTCTAATTATTTTGTAAAGAGCAATGCGTAACAAATAATACTTATTAGTATGCAACTCGTAATTAGTCTGATCGTCGAGTCGAGTTTCGATAACAAATTTCTTATGTAATTGGGCTCGAGAACTAAATTTAAATAAAAATCTTAAATTTAAAACCCACATAGCTTCCTCGTATTTTACTCGTATTTTTTCAAAATTACCTTATTTTGTAAAAAATTTAGCGCACTTTCAAACAAAGAAAGAATTACTTGATTCGAACTAGTCTACGTAGCGCAATTAATTAAATAAAATTTGGGTTAAGTTAAAAATTCTGTCCGAATCCTCGGGTCGGACAAAAAATTCGTGCCAAGACCCGACCCGACGATCACACTACTCGTAATACTATTTTCTCTCTTCAAAAAGTTTTGTTTCAAAATTATTTATTCTTTTTTATTATATTAATTAAGTTAACTACTAAACAATATCGCATTTTTATTGCTAATTATTGCTATAAATACGCTTTTTTTACAATGCGTTCTTGTCGATTTTGCGTCTTATTTAATATATTTTATCGAATAAATAGAGAATATCTTAAGGATAAGAAGTATTATCGAAAGAATCGAAAATATAATTTAACTTTTAATTATTAAAAAATAAATAAAGCTATTTAGAAGACTAAAAAACTAGATAATAAAATAACAAAGTTGCGTCTAAGAATTGCACAAAAGACAAAACAAAGAAAATACTAGCTTTGTTGTTTGAAAAATATAAATAATGCAAAGTCGAAGAATATTCTAGAGATCAAGAACAACAAGAAAGAGATTAAATATACTAAAAAGACGTTCGAAGTTTTGTTTAATACTACTATCGATTCTTTACTATTTGTTTTCTTGTTTTCTAATATTTTGTCAACTCTTTTAAGTAATTTTGTTGCTAACAAAATTGTCGTAGTTTGTTAAAACATTTCTTTAAATTCTTAAGTAATTTTTATGCATTCTCGAAAATAAAATATTCTTTCTACTTAATAAGATATTTATAATTTTTTTATTGTAGAATTTTCTCAATCTTATATTGTTTCTCTTTTTGTAAATAGAAATAAAATATATTCTATAAAAATATAATTAAATTTGTTCATTTTAACAATAAGATATAAAATATTAAAAATATTGTGACGTTCTTAAGTAAGTTGAGTTTGTAATTAATTAATCTCTTTGTTTTTTTAACAAAAAACAATTTAACTCTAATATAATTTAATTCTTTGTTTAACTTTCTTGTTTTAAGATTTTTTATAAAAAGATACATTTTATTATTTTTCTTTAGTTAAGATATTGTTTTCTATTTTTTATTTTAGTACTTAACTAACTTTTCTTGCATTCTTAAGATATTATTATGTATCTTTTTTATTATTGCTATTCTTTTAATAATTAATTAAGCTAATAGATGCTTTCGCTCTTCTCTAAAAAGATTAAGTTCTCTGTTATAGTTAACAAAGAATAAAGTTATTTTAATAATATTCGAAATCTTTGCATTTAATACTAGTTGTGTTATAGATAAAAGTAATATTCAATTGTTATAAGTATTGTTAACGTAATATCTTAGATACTACTTTAAATTCTAATTTGTTTGCTCTGTTTAATTATTTGTAATTAAATAATAGACAATAGATATTTTAAGTCTTATTTCTAATATTAATAGAAGTATCTTCTAATGATTAGACGTAAAGAGCTTGTCTCTATTACTAGTTAATTTTTTGAGTATATTATGATATTGTATAAGTCGATTTAATACAATATATTTTAATTGTTTTACTATAAACTTCTCTTTGCATACAATAATATATAAATACTTAATAAGTTTGTTAATTATTACTAGTATCGAATTATGTCTATCTTTAATTGCTATATTTGTCGACTTGAGCAATTTAATAATAAAGTTTATTGTAACTTTATTTTATAGCAATTTAGATAATTTCTAATATTGAATTTTATTATAGCTTGTATATATACTATATTTATTTTACTAATAGCTAAGATATTGCTTAATATATATCTTAACAACTTGTTTTATCTAAAAAAACTAACAATGCTAACGTAAAAGCTAAAGAACTTTAATTACTTTTAAGTATTTTTGCAATAATTTATTATAATGTTTCTTTATATATTTGTCGATTTTGTTAATAGATATTTGAAGTTTTTCTTTCTTTACTAAAAATTCTTTCTTATTGTCTCTAAATATTTGTAAAATAGTATTTAGCTTATGCTTATTTGCTAATAATAATTTGTTTTTGTTAATTTTAAGTATACTATAATTAAACAATTTCTTTGTTTTTATATAATTATTTCTTTTGCTAAATGCGTTTGCTTTATTGTTATTTTTATCTAGTATATATTATATTTTAAACTTATATTATTCGAGTTGCTCTAACTATTGTACTTATCTTTTGTTAAGTTATTTAATAGTAATAAAATATAAAAGATTCTTATAATCTATAAGAATTGTAAGTTTTAATAATTTTTCAATATATACTCTTTATAATTTTAGAAAGACTACAATAGCATATAGTTTTTTGTCGTAAATATCATAATTTCATTTAACTAATAAGAGTTTTCTTAAGAGATATATTACTAAATATTATACATCTTTATACTTTTAATTAAATTTAATATGTCAATTTTAATTTTGTTTAACAATTATAAATTGTATATCTTTAATACTAGTTTCTTCAAGCATTTTAGTTAAAATTCTAAAATAATTATTTTTTTATTAATTTTTATATTTATAATATCTTCTTCTTTGTAAAATTTGTTAATAGTATTGTATTAACAAAATAATTCTTAATAAATTTCTTGTTGTAGTTTATAAAATTTAGAAAAAATTAAATTTTCTTAATATTAATAGATATTTTTTATTTTTTAATTGTTTGTAGCTTTTCGAGATCTATATATACTCTATATTGTTTAACAACAAATTTAAGAAAATTTTTTTTTTTTAATAAAATTTGCATCTTTAATTTAAAATATAGATTTCTTCTATCTAGACATTCTAGTATTTTAAAAATATAATTTATATATTTTTTTAAAATATTTAAGTAAATTATAATATTATTTAAGCATATTATAACAAATCGATTTAAATATTGTTGTAATATATTATTAACTATTTTTTAATACGCTGTCGAAACGTTTGTAAGTTCGAACAATATTATTGTGTATTTATATAATTTATATTGTATGCAAAAAGCTATCTTTTACTCTTTTCTTGTCTTTATTCTAATCTAGTTGTACGCTTCTTATAAATTTAATTTAATAAAGTACTTTGCTTTAAACAATCGATTTTAAAGCTCGCTAATATTAAGTAGTAAATATTTATTTTTTATTGTAATATTGTTTAGCTTTTAATAATTAATATATAGATAGAAGATTTTGTTCTTCTTAAATATAAAGAGAATCAAATATCTTATCTATAATTAAGATTTTTTTATAATTTTTTTTTTGTTTTTTGCTAAATATTCGAGAAGTGTTTCTAACTTTTTTTTTGAATAAAGTATATATAAATTTAAACGTAAATTGCTTGTTTAATTTAAGTTTAATCTTGTAGTTTTACAATTAATATTTAGATAAAATTTTAATTGTTTTCTTTTCCTAAAATAGATATTCTTAATTTTTGTATATTTGTAATATGTACTTTAGTAACTTTCTTATTATATTAAATAGTTTAGAACTCTTAAAAGATTTGCAATTTCTTTTACTTACTTTAATCTTATAATTTAGCTAATCTCTATTAATATCTATCGAGTAGATTGATTGTCGATTTGGTTTTCGATTCCAACTTCTAGAATCGACTCGAATCGACGATTCAACTTTAGGAATCGAATCGAAAATCGATTCGATTTCAACTAGTTTAAAATCAATTTGACTCGAATTAAGTTAATTTTCGATTTTAATATTTGAAATTAAATCGAATTGTCAAGAAATCGAAAATTACGTCATTATGTCAAGAATTACTATTTTTAGATTAATCTATTTTTAGATTAATCTATTATTATTTTTAAATATATAATACTACTATCTATAGATTTATAGATACTAATTAAATTAATTTTAAATAATAATACATTACTATATTGCATTATCTATATCTATAGATCTATAAATGTTAATTAAACATATTTAAATAATAATATATTACTATATTGCATTACTTGCATCTTTAGATCTATAAATACTAATTAAATCTATTAATTAATTAAAACCTAAATATTAAAGATACTATTTTAATTCTATATAGTTAATATATTAACTATTATTGTTAAAATTAGTAGACTTGACAATTCGAATCGATTTTTCGATTCGATTTTCGATTCAACTTTTGAAATTAAATCGAATTGTCGATTTCAACTTTAGAACTCGAATTGTCAAGACTTTCGATTTGATTTAATTCGATTTTCCAAATCGACGCAATTAATCTACTATCGAGTCGAACTTTATTAAATTGTTTTTTTGCAAAAATATAAGTTTGCTACTTGCAATTAAGTTTTAATTTAATCTTTTATCTTTTATCTATTATCGAATATTATTGATATATAGATTAAATATAAATTGCGTAATTATATTGCGCAAATCTAAGTACTTATATATTTTAGTTAATTTCTAGATTGTATTACTTTAATTAAGATATTTCTAAGATAATATTATAAATAATTATTCTTACTATATTAAAGATTAGTTTCTTGTAATATTGTTAAATAGCTATTAATAGTAATTTTGTTTCTTTACTTACTTTTTTATTTTTTACAAGTAATAGAATTTTATTTACAATTACTAGATTGTAAACGTTAAACTTTTTTTAAATAAAATACATTTTTCTTTTTACAAAAGCTTTAGTTATAAAATTATCTATTGTATTAAAATTAATTATTGCTATAAATTAACAATTGTTAATTTTAATTAATATAATAAAATGTTGTATATATACTATTAAGTTTAGTTTCTACTATTAAGCTAATATATTGCATTTCTCTAATATACTTTTTACTAAAAAATCTAAACTTTTTCTTACTTTTATGCTATAATTTTTGCTTTAAGCATTTGTTTGCACTAAGCTTTCTTTTGTTGCTAGATTGCTAACTTTAAATTTCTAGAAAACTAATTAATTTTGTTATTTTTTTCTAGATAAGTCTAGTATAAGTTGTTGTAACAAATTGTTTAATTAAGATTTAATTGTTTTATAATAATATTAGATATATTCTTTTCTATAATAATATTGCTCTTTAGTTTTTTTCTGCATTTATTTACAATCTTCGATAAGTTAACTAAAGTCTTAAGATAATTTATAATGTTTTCTATGCATTTGTAAAAATTCTTCTAGTTATACTTTTTATTTAAGTCGATAATTAAGCTATAAAATTTAATAGTTTTCTAAAGTACTTAATTAACTTCTTGCATAAATACAAGTGTTTTGTCTAATAATATTTTATTTAGAACTTTTTATAATTAATTTAAATTTTCTATTAAATAATAATGATTGTTCGATTTAATTTTAAAAGTATTTATCTTTGTGTTAATTTGCTTTCTAATATTGTTTTAGCTATTAAGTATTTCTCTTAATATAATATTGATTTGTTAACAATTTATTAAGTTTTATAATTAATAATTTCTTGCAAAGTAACTCGATTTGTTATATAAATAATATATTTTAGAATCTATTATCTTGCTTTTCTCTAGAATTTTTCTCTTTGCGTTGTTAAATAAAATTTAATTTTATAAATACAAGTTTAAAATAATTTAAATTATTGTACTTCTAATTAGAACAATTTTTTTTATACTAATATTCGATTGTTAATCTAAAGAAGATTTTTGCTTTTTTACAAAATTAATTATATTGCTTTTTTATAGTTCTTTTATATAGCTTGTTGTTAAAATCGATAACTATTTCGATAAAATCAAATATATTGCTAATAGATTTGTTATTATATATAATTTTATTCTTAAGATTGTTTTTAAAATCTTGTTAAAATATTATTATAAATACAATATTATTTTATTTAATAAAATTAATATACTTCTAGAATTTTGTTACGTAGTCTATTGCAAAAGTTTGTTAAACTAAGTACTAAATTATTCTTTTTATAATTTGTTTTTTATTAAATGTTTTAAAAATTCTTTAAAGTTCTTTCTTAAAGTTGTTAAAGTTTGTAAATATTACACAAGAATTTTTGTTATAATTTTTCAAGTATTTACGTAAGTTAAATTTAAGCTAATATTAAACTCTTTCTCTAAGAAATATTAATGCAAAAATTGTCTTCTAGTTTGCTAGAACAAAATAAAAGATAAAATAAATATTTATTTGTATAAGTTAATTTTCTAGATTAATACAATCTTTATAATAAACGTTAAATTTGTTAATTTTTATCTTATTGTCTTTATTAAATATTAATTGACGTAATATTGTTAAACTAATACTTGAAATAAAGATGCGTTAATCTAATATAATGTAATCGTTAAATTAAATTAAACATTTTCTTCTTAATTTAATTTATTCTTTTAAGTCTTATAGAATTAAGTTAAAATTAAAACGCGAACTTAATCTTAAAATCGAACTTTATTAAGTTAATGTCAAGAACTTAAGCTAATTTCGTCGCATTAACATTTGTTTATTTTATTTTATTTTATTTTATTTTATTTTATTTTATTTTATTTTATTTTATTTTATTTTATTTTATTTTATTTTATTTTATTTTATTTTATTTTATTTTATTTTATTTTATTTTATTTTATTT